>Ga0065711_1037604_pt1 | contig 19669 bp, 16 predicted proteins | sample Hoacrofraction12_FD_59098 | JGI IMG/M metagenome (GOLD analysis project Ga0065711, IMG submission 59098) | Hoatzin crop microbial communities from Cojedes, Venezuela - Epithelial fraction 12 v2 (version 2) | ecosystem: Host-associated > Birds > Digestive system > Esophagus > Crop | place... | reverse complement strand
TTTTTTGTTAGGAGGGGGGGAATACTTTTTCCCCCTCTTCTTAACCCGGTCCGACAGATTTGCTAACCTCAAAACTTTTAACCTCGACTAATCAAACGCCTGGGGGGAAAAAATGTCTGGAGAGAGGAGGAAAATAACCTGATAATTGGGGATTTGCTTTTTGGGGGGAGGGTGTTTTAGAGGTTTAAAATTGCAGCCTAGCCTTGCAGTTAAAAAAAAAAAAACAAACCTCGCAAAACTTTTGACACCGAAAACCTGTTTTTGCGAGAAAAGCAGGAGCAAAACTCTCCATGTTTTCCAAGTGGTGACCATGAAGTGAGAGGGGAGCCGCGGTGCGAGCGTGGGTGTCCCGCTGCCCCGGGCACAGGCCGCCCGCTGCAGCCTCCGCCGTCGCGCGTGGGGAGAGGCCAGAGGAGAAGCGAGGAGCGGAGCGTTGGCCATGCACAGCCTCGGCTAACCGTGCTCACTGAGGAGGGCAGCGGCAGCAGAGAGAGAAGGATCCCCGGGGGATCGGCAGCCCAGGGAGCGTGAGAGGTGTTGGGGGATGTAGGGCTCTCCTGCTGGTTAGGAGCCTGGGTTTGGGGTGCTGGTTTGGGTTTTAGTCTCTAGGTGAGATAATACTGTCCCTCGAACCCCTGCCTGCCCTTCGTCTGTGGCCATCATGATCCCTCTTCTCTTTGGCAGCAGTCGCCTCGGGGCAGTGATGTGCCTGATGATGAGCAGGATGAAGTTAGAAATGACTCCGCTGTTTTTTCTCTTTGCTCCCCTGCAAACCAGCACTGTGTTGTCTGTAGTTGATTTTGCTGTTGGCAGAGAAATCTCGTATCTCTCAGGATGTGCGCTCTTCCTTTGCGCTCTTTTCTCTGCTCTCCACCAAGTGTAATAATTCTAAAGAAAAAGAAAGACGGGCAACATAACAATAGTGGAAAGCTCAGAATAATAGTGTCATGGATCTGGCTGGGGTAAAACGCAATTTGTAATTTCAGCTTCTTTTTTTTCTTGTAAGCAGAACAAAAATACCCCCCCATGGATTGGGTTTGTGCCAGTTGCTCTTTATCGTACACATAAATTGTGATAAGATTTGTTGTTGGTTGTTTTTTTTTATTCTTACCCACTTATTCCTGCGGCTGAAGGGCTCAAATTTTTTTCTTCAAAATTCTTAGGCTTTTTTTCTTGTTTTATTGTAAGACCTCTTGTCCAGCCATGGCTGGACGACTACTTACTTTGTTTCTTGACCCCTCCAATGCGACATTCTCATAAAATACTGCCTGAGGTGTGGTTTTGGGTTACATTCGCGTTTTATCTATTCAGTCGTATTAGCAGGAATAAAGCGACTTGTTTCTGTTGTACTTGAGTCTTACGAAAAGGTGCCCATAGTTTAGCGACAGTTTCCAAAGGCTTTAGTACCACCTGTATTACAAAATGGGGGACCCAAACTCCCGGAAGAAACAAGCTCTGAACAGACTTCGTGCTCAGCTTAGAAAGAAAAAAGAATCTTTAGCTGACCAGTTTGACTTCAAGATGTACATTGCCTTTGTGTTCAAAGACAAGGTAACTTGGTTTTAATGTTTCTTTCTGTGTTGTCTGTTGCAAAGCACATTGCGTGTGCTGTGCAAAGCCTTGCTGCCCAGTTGCATCATGGTTTATCCTTAATAGATTCCCTTAGCTTTGTAACGTTGTTTTTTTTCAAGTTGCTATAATACTTACTTTACATTTGTCACTTTGGCTTTTCGTATATTTGTAGTTTTATAATGCAGAGGGTGCCAGTGCTTCATTAAAGGATTGGTAACTTCTGTATTGGGTAAATATTTGTTGATACTGTAATTCATTAAGCCTGATTAGGGTCTGAATTGCGTAAGTGTTGGCTGTGGATGGTTGAGAGGGGAGACCTGACTGGAGCGATTGCTAAAGTTTCTCTGTTTATCTGGGTAAAGCAGAAGGCAGAACCTGGCAGCTGAAGGGAGGAGTTGCAAAATGCAGTGTTGACATGGCTCGGGCACGCAAGCATATGTGCAACTGCTGCTACCATTTCGAAAGGGAGCAGGGAGGGAAAAGAGGAAGCCTTCATTGCTTGGCTGCTTTTGTCTGCTGCTGGATGCTGTGCGTCTGGGCCAGGGTGGGGAGCCTGGTGGTGTTTCTAAAGCTAACTGTAGACCCAGGGTTGTAGGACAGTTTGCATCCACAGAAGATGGAGAAGTATAGGAGCTTGTAGGAAGTGAATGTGCTGAACAAATGGCGAGGAAGTGAAGATAGAAGCAAAAGACAACAGAGCACATAATGCAGGAAATGCATGTGGACAAGAACTGAACTTGTTCTTCAGTCCCCTCAAATGTATAGCTTTCGCATTTGTTGAAATAATTACATGTTTGTTTTTTTTAATGAAAACTGTTCTTTGAACTTTTTAATTGAAAAGTTTCCCTAAAATTCGTAACTTCGATTTGCTTTTGTTCATCAGTTCTAGTGCAAACAGAGATGGATATAGTGGGGCGTAATTTCTTGGTACTGTCTCATAGTAATTAAGAGAAATATGAATGTTTAAGCAGTGGTAACTTTTTTTTTAGATTATATGAATTTAATGGTTTTATTTGGGGCATTCATACTTCTTTGTGGTTGCTGTGCAGACATTCATTGTTTAAAATCCCATAAACTGTTTTAAATCCTATAAAATTTGCTTGTATCACAGTGAACTAAGATGTCCATCCAGTACCAGTTTGCTTAAAGTAGGAGTTTTGCTCAGCTTAGCTTGGTCAGCAAATAGTTTCCTGTTATGTATGTTCTGGCTGGGAGTGTAGAGGGTTGTTCTATAAAATATATGCTGTCTGTCATGTAGTTCTTGGATAGATAAAGACTTTTCATGAGCCATAAGAAAGCTACTAGAAGCAGGCAGACAACTTCAAGTGATTTCACGTGCAGCAAAAACTATTCTTCCACATTCCTCCTAATGTTTTGGCCTTGCTTGAGAGATACCGAAATATTTGTATTGAACATGAAAGTTATTTATCAAATTAAAGTAGTCCTTCTTTGAGGAGGTTATGACTTGTACCTAACTCCGCATTGGATCGTGATCGCCCATTGTTACCAAATGTGACAAGGAAGTACTTCAGTGCCACAAGGGGGGGGAGAGGGGGAAGTGTTACTTGATTCGCAAAGACAAGCTTGCAGAGAGCTTTTGGTCAGCCTGAAGTCACATGTTCCACATGATAAAAGGGCGGTTCTGTTAATGTTTAGGTACAGCTTTAATATTTGCAAGATTGGCCTGTAAATCTGTATCTTTGGAGACTACAAAAACATGTTCAACTTCTTACAAAAGTTGTTGGGCTGATTCTGTTCAATTTATAAGATTTTGCATATAAATTTTAGTGTGGTTTGTGTGAAAGTCCCAACTTATGTGATGTGCGCTTTATACATGAACGCCAACAGAAAGTCACAAATTCTGAAATAAACTGTTATCTGTAATTGCCTAGAAAGAATTGTAATCTTAATGTAACCTGTGCTTTTTTCAGAAGAAAAAGTCAGCGCTTTTTGAAGTGTCTGAAGTGATACCAGTCATGACCAATAATTATGAAGAAAATATCCTGAAAGGTGTGCAGGATTCCAGCTATTCTTTGGAAAGTTCCTTAGAGCTTCTGCAGAAGGATGTAGTACAGCTCCACGCACCCCGCTACCAGTCTATGCGCAGGGTAAATTTACTCTTTACACTTGCTGAACTTTAGTTTGTTCTCAACGCTTATGTTTTTCTTTGTGAATGTTAAGGCTAATCCTGCTGGTTTTATTTTCTCAACTCTTCTGCTGCACAGTGGTTCTGAGGGCATGTGTTTATGGGGTCTAGTTTGAAGGGTAGCAGAATATGTATTCTGAAATTCCATTTGAATGTGTAGTGCTCAAGCTTTACCTTTCATCTGTCTCATTCAAATATGCCTTGGAAATTGTCGTCTTGCAATCCTTGTCCTCTAGTAGGCATGTGCTAATTCTTGCAACAACTCTTGCTGTGCAACTAAGTGATTTGGCTTTATGCTTTATGAATATTGGAAGATAGACAGTCTTTGCTAATGTTGTCTTAGAATTGGGATTTATATTAACTGGATGCTGATATTAAAACTCGGTGGAAGGCAAGGATGACTTCAATTGTGCTATGCATAATACAAATGGAAAATTACACAATCATGGTGATAAGTACCACCTTTAAATTATGTTCCTGTAGTAGAGCTAAGTTGCTTATCTGTATCTTTGACTTACGGAGGGAATGTAAGTACCGAACTTTCACTACTTACAGGATGTGATCGGCTGTACCCAGGAGATGGACTTCATTCTTTGGCCTCGTAATGATATTGAGAAGATAGTCTGTCTCCTGTTCTCTCGGTGGAAGGGATCTGATGAACCCTTTAGGCCTGTTCAGGTATTTGGTTTTGTTTTTACCTTCAATAAGTAACTTACGCTTGGAGGGGAGGATATACTCTTTCTTCTTAATGAGTAAGTTAGTGAGGTGTGTGACTTCTGCAAATAGTAGAAAGTATGATGGCTGGTTATATTTATAAAGCAGTCAAAGTTTTGAATGCCAAATTCTACTTTCTATATTTATGCACTGTTGTGTTAGCACTTCCAAAATTTAAGCGTCTGAGGACCCTTTGCAAATGACATGTATATATAAATACATACATCATGTTAGTATTTGTAGAAGTGGTTTTGATGTTGCTCTTAGTACAGCTGAATCTTTGTGTCATTAAGGTTCTGTGAGTATCCCAAGCTGCTGTATTTTGTTAGATGGGAGTCTGAGATGTATGGAATGTTTGCATTGTGATTTTACTTTGAAATAAATTTCAAACATTTTAGACTGTTTTTTTTCAGTAGCCAGCTTTAGCTGTTTGCATCCAGATTTTTGAACAAAAATGTTATATGTAGTTTCTGTGCTGGTTCTGCAAGAAAAGTTACTGGAGGAAACATGCTGCGTTGTTGATGCACAGGAATGTTCTGACAGAACAAGCTAAATCTGGTTTCATATATGCACTTAAAGTTGTATCTTTGAGTTGTTAATACGTCATTGCAATGACTAATTCCATATTGGTAGAATGAAACTAGGGAATTCTTTAAGCTGTGCCAGGACTCAACTGTGTCATTGTCGCTGTGGTCCCCAGTTTCTGCTTTTCGTAGATGAGAAAAGGAAAGAAACAAAAGTGGTTGTAAAGCCCCAGATTGAAGGAAAGTAGTTGGTTAAACGTGAGCTTTAGCTTAATGAATATCTTATTCTCCTCCCTCGCACAATGCAGGCCAAGTTTGAGTTTCATCACAGTGACTATGAAAAACAGTTTCTGCATGTTCTGAGCCGAAAGGACAAGACTGGAATTGTTGTCAACAACCCTAACCAGTCTGTGTTTCTCTTCATTGACAGACAGCACTTGCAGGTGAGCTTATTTTATCCCTCCTCTTAATATGTGTTTTTGCAAAAGACTCAAGCACAAAAATTGAGCATGCGTGCGTTCATGCTTGCATTTCAGCAGTTTCAGAGGAAACTTACACTATAAATAGGATTCTTACACTATAAATAGGATTCACACATGCAAAAACTAGCTACGGGCCACAGATGTGTTTGCAGTAGAATTAATTTAGTGTTCTCGTATTAAAAATTAAATAGGTTCTAAATTAGACTTGATGGTGTTTTGGAAAGGATTAAAACATTGGCTTAATTTGGGTGACATTACAGAAATTATTCAAGTGGAGAATGACCAGAATAGTGAAAATATTTTAGGCATTTGAGGTCACAGACTAGTTCTGAGTTCAGGCTGTTTATACAGATGAAACAGTGGCTTTTAAATGTCTATGTTGTTCCTCCACAACCAGCAGCAAGCTAATGATTGGGCTGGAACTGCCTATTAGTCTTGAGTTAACTTCCATGTTTTACAGCTTTTCTTTGCATTTTCTTTTCCTCTAGACTCCAAAAAACAAAGCTACAATCTTCAAGTTATGCAGCATCTGCCTGTACCTGCCACAGGAGCAGCTCACTCACTGGACGGTTGGTACCATAGAGGATCACCTCCGTCCTTACATGCCAGAGTAAGGTGCTGGCCAGCAAAATGGGGAAGATCACAGAATGCAGCAGTGGATTTTCACGTTCCTCACCACTTTATTCTTTCAGAATTTAGAAGAAAATGGACTCATGTTCAGAACACTATACATTGTGAAACTTGATCATCCTGGATTTTTTTTTTGTCATTTGTATCTCAGAACTTTACAATTTTTTTTAGATGTTTTCTGCATGGACCTTGTGAAAGAGAGGATGCTCTGCACGCTTCTGCACTGCATCAGCATCTTACTAAAATGTGAAATGAAGGGACTGTACACTGAAACAAATGCATCCGAAAGCACAAGGTGATCATTTGTGGTGGTGTTCCCATTTGTGCTGGTCATTCCCCTTAACATCTATAATGTTAACCATCAGTATTTGGAGGGTGAGAAGTGAATGTAACGGGTATATGATTGTATCAAAGAGCACTATCATTCATTTTAATGAACAGAGAAGTGGCTATTACAATAGGAAGTAAGTGCAGGAAAGAAATCTTTCTTTTAGAAAAAGCATCTCATTTAATGTGTAGGCATTTTTTGCCTCTTTTATTTTGCTGGGCCACGTCTGAGTTTACTGGCACTTTCATGTTGGATCTCTTTCCCCAAGTTGCTGTGTAACTGTACGAAAGTATTCTTTTGAGTTGGATACATTTATGCAGATGAGGCAGACCTGGAGTCTGAAGTTGCTGAAGCAGCTAGAAATAAAGTAAAATAATAGCTGCAGAAACAATGTTAGTAGAGGATTATTTTTTCTTGAGAGTTGAGACTTGTAAACTTGCAGGTGAACTGTGCAGGAAATACTGGTTTCTAAAACATTTGTTATGGAAAACCCATGGAGGTTTTTTTTCTTTTGGAATAGACTTTATAAAACAATGTAAAATAGTGTTTGGAGTGTCAAAAGTTGGTTCTGACAGAACATTTTAAGATTGTGCAATGATGAAAGGAAGACTACTGTATAGTTTTGTTGACAAAGAAGGCTCTGCTTAAGGGTTGAGTACTTTACTGGAGTAAAACTGCATAAGCCTGCTCCCTTTGGATAAAACTAGTGCTTACCTGTTTAAAACTTGTATTTAGCTTTTGTTTGGAATTGGAAAAAATTGGAACTTAAATAAATTAGGTGAAAGATGACTGGCTTCATTTATGGAAATCGTATGAATTGAATTTTATTAGTGTCTTACATCGTGACAGTGTCACCCCATTGCAAACACTGAAAATGTACGAGTGTATAATGATACTAAGATTGACAAAGACTAGTTGGAAAGGTGTTCTGACATGTGGGCACTATGTTTGTATTGAAAAGTAGTTGTCAGAAATAATTTAATTACTGGCACAGTGTTGTATTGGTACATGGATATTTTTAGTTCTGTTGTCATGAGGTCCTACGGATTAAACTGGAGCACCCTGGAAAAACACCACCTGAAAGCTGTGACTTCACATTAATAAATGCCACCAGTTACAATGAAATAGCTCGAAAATGCTGCTCTACAGAGTGCAAAGACTTTCATATACTCTTAAGACTATTTCATAACCATGATACCTGCTCGTAGTACTTCAAATTTCTCAGCTACATTTAAATGCTCCTTCTTTGAATGGCCTGCAAGTGTCCACATGAAGCTTGAGGTAGGTTTTGCAGGGCCTTGAACGTTCCAAGTTGCACAAGTACAGATTTTGCTTCCTGAGTACAATCCTTTGGTTTCTTCTTAATGTGTCATTTTGGACATCGTCTCACAGCAGTGAGAAGATGGCCATAGTTACCTTGATTAGCAAAGCAAATGACTTAGTAGTTCTTGCATTAGGAATTTTGGTTTTCTTCGTTCTGGGTTCTCTTAAAAGAAGCCCCAAGATGTTGGCCTGAGTGGTTTTTTAAGTGTCAGCAGTGGTATGATCCTTAACTTTAATTCCCTTTATTAGAGGGCACGACCTGCTCAGTTTAATTGCTTTTTTAGTTTTGTATGGGATGAGTAAGACGCACAGGCTACTCGTTTGTTCTTCATGACAGTAATCCCAGAGTTAAATAATACTGCTTTCTTGGGAGAACATAGTTGGATAATACTAGTTTTGTTAAATGTGGTCTTTTCTACCCAGCTAACAAATGTTGTGCTTTTGCTGGGCTATCGGATGGAGTTGATAGCCATCTGCATTGTGTAAGCTGTGGAAAGAAAGGGAGAGGGGAACAATAGGCTTCAGAGCAGGAGAGTCTTGGAGAGGATGTGGGAGTTTGTTCTTAAATCATTTGGCATCTTTGAAAGGTGTCTCTCCACTTAAACAGGGTGACTTTTGAGGGAAAAGATTAAACTGGAAATGAAGTGTCCATTTCGATTTCGGAATGTTCTTCATTGAAATGCCCTGCAGAAGTGAGCGGAAGCAGTTCACAACATCCAGCTTCTGGTTTCAGGCCCTCTTTATATCAGCTTAGTGGCTTTTCGGTAGGCTTTCTTAACTTCAAAGTGTGGGTTTTGTCTCACAAAGCTAATGTTCACAAAGCGTGGTTTGTGACTGGGTAAACCTAACGAGTTTGTTCAGTGGAGCTGTATGTAAACACAAAAAGGCCTCTCTTCTAACACAGAAATTTTGGTCACTACCTGCTGTCCACTGCTGGAGTGGCTCCTTTGGATGTGGTAATACCAACAGCTGAAATGTGCTCAGTATCTCACCTGAATATGGGAGTTTTACCAGGCTATTACTTGAGGATTTGTCTTATGAACTTGGCAAGCCCAAATGGGGTGGGGATGAACGTGGAGGCAGCAAAAGAAAGCACATAGAGGCCTGTGAAATCTCTTGCAGCTAAGCGAAGTGTCTGGTGAATGGAAGCTTGTGTCAGATCCTTCCCAGGTGATGAGGAGAAACTTCTTCAGTGTCATAGCCTGTACATGGCTGTACAGTTTCCCTTTGCTTTTCAAGCTTCGGCTGCACAAGTGTTACCAAAAGTATGGTAAGATGCACAGAATCGCTTGTACGAGCACTGCCCCAATGTCATAGGCCTGGAGCTAGTCTGTAGTTGATGCCCTTTGCTTTCTTTTTGAGACAGATGTGACATAAATTGCTTCTCAACAGCTATTTTGCTACATTAAAGTTGCTGTGTTAAGTGATATGACAGGTACTAGAAACACATTTGGATTATTCAGTGTTTCTCTTAAAGAAAAAAATTGGTTACTCAAACCAGAACTAACCTTTTAAGCATTGAAAGCTTTAGATCAAGCCACTGATCTCTTGCTACAAGTTGGGTTTTCCATTCCTTGTGAATGACCATGTCTTTTTGTTGACCCATTAAGGCATAATGTATTAGTTTTAAAATTACTTTAAAACCTGATACAAGTGCCATAAAATCCTGCTGCTTGAATGTACTCTGAGCTTGAGCTCTACAGGTGTCCTTCCCTGCCTGTGTCTGTTCTGCTGATGGGAGAACACTGTGTTTTCTTCTGCTTGTCATGTGCCGAGTCGTGAGGTTACTTGCAGTTAATGAACACCATCTCATGTTAAATCTGCGTGTCTGTTTGGGGGCTGAACAGTAGCAATGGTCACTTAAGGGTGTTTTTTGCTTCTGAAGTGTGAGATTATTCCAATGGACTGTTGCAGGATTCATTTCAGATTACATTAAGGTTCTTGCCACCAGCATGATAGTTGGTAAAGTCAAGAATTACTAGACTATGTTTATGTCTGCTGAGCAGACAGGCATGTGGTGTGAGTTTACTTAACTGCTGTCTGCTTTTTATTAGCTTGGAAAAGCTTTTCCCATTTTTAGTTTTGCATTTATTTCAGCAGCAAATTCAGAATCTGTTCAAGTCTACAGGTTCTGGAACAGCTTTCTGGAATGAAGCAATGAGATGAAGGTCTTTAATAGCATTTTATAAAAGGGAAAAAAAGTCTAGCATGCATGTTTGAGGCATGGCACGAGCCTGAGTGGTGTTTGTTCTAGAATTCCTTTTGTGGAACAAATGCACTTTTTAGTGATCTTTACAGACAAACCCCTCTGGCCTTATGGTTTGTGAAAATGTTATTAGTTGTCTGTTAGTGTCATTAGCACACAAAAAAGTAATTTCTCTATATAGGTTTGGCCTTCATCTGCACCTGTACTGCTTGATGCCACGCTGGCGGTGTGGGAGCAAGGCCTTGGCTTGTAGGTGTGTTCCGTACCTGCTGGGCTGCTTCGCTTTGCTGCAGCATGGCGGAGAGCGAAGCGGTTCGGGCAGAGAGGCTCTGCAGTAGCGCTGGAAGCTCCCTTGGCTCTTTCCCTGCCACAGTGCGCAGGGGCGGGGTGCTAGGTGTTAGTTGGGTGTTCGGATCTTCCTCGTTGGGGTGTTCTGGGAGTACAGATGAGCTCCCTGCGGTCAGGAGTGCTGAGAAGGGAATTGCAGCTCCATCTCCAGTCGCTGGTCCTGCTCTGAGATGTGTGCCTCGCAGCTGGGACTGTACAGCGCCGGTGCTGTGGAGGGATACGTCAGCTCCACGGGTTCACTGCAGCAATCCGGCTGATACGCAAGCCTAATTCCTCTTTTGTGCAGCTGACTGAAATGCTTTTTAGGGCTGAAGATACCTATGACCTAGTTCTGCTTGGAAGGGATTCACACACGGAAAGGTCCCTTAATTTGAGCACAATTACTGTGTGCTAGAGCACCCACTCTACGTGCTGCTTTTCTGCTGTCCTGAAAAACTATTGAAGCAGCTGCTGCTTTTAAGCAAAAGAAATCAAAGATCCAGGATCTTACTACAGTGGTACAGCCCCAGGTATTGTTCTGGTGAACAGTAGTAGTTTGGTATTTGTTTTTTTTTTCCTGGATGTGTCTTGATTACAGCCTACAGGTGATTTGCTCGGGTTTAGGTGAGAACTGTAAATGCCGCAGTGTCCCATAGCTGTGGCAGCTCCGGCCCAGGGGATCTGGTAACAGCAGTCATTTGGTGAACGCGTTACAGAATCACAGAGGTGGTAATAACTGTCCTCGTGTTGTCCCCGAACTCTTAAGTAGCAAAACAGGAATAAAAGTGCTTTTTTCTTCATTCCCGTGGGCGGTGAGGTGAGGGAGAGGTTTGGGGGTTTCTTTCTGCTGGCTAAATGGTTTCTGCAAATAGAGAATTCTAAAATGGTTAGTGGTGAAACGCAGTTGGAAATTCTTCCGTCTGCCCTGGCGGTGGCTCGCAGCCAGTCAGTGAAGCTGAACAGAATAGAACTGCTGTTCAGAACAGTTACTTAACAGCCGAATTCTCCCTCTGCCCCCTCCCCCATCCCCTTTAGGTGGTAATGCTTGCCAGTTGGAGAATTGTAAACCAACTAGCTTGTGAACTGGCAGAGTAACCTAGGTGAAACAGCTCAGCTGAGACCCCTGTGACAGGTGGCTCAATCTGAAAGGCTAAGGAGGATTCCTGATAGTTCAATGCTTGTTTCAGCAGCGATGTCCTTCCTTACCCTCTCCTTTCCCCACTTTATCACTGACAAGTTGCTTCTTCCTGAGCTCTGGAATACTTAATGACTAAATCCCTCCTCGTGGCACCTTAATCTGTGATTGGTTTGTGCCCTGATTAGTATCTGGACTCTTGGTTTAAACGCCAGTGGGATTCTGTTCTTACTCCTCATTTTCTCAAGGGATCCGTAATGCACTGTTCCACTGTGGTGCAAATACCTGGCTGTCAGTCTGAATGCATTCGTGCAGTAGTAGTGATGTGAAACCAGTGTGAAACACTTGGCTGACCAGTATATTGCATAAACTGGGAGGCTGCAGTTTTCACTGATACAAACTGTTCCATAGCGTGTCGTGTACCACTGTGTGAAAAGCATGGCCTTCCCTAAGGACAGACCTCTAGACATCAAAGAGCATGGTGTAGGTGTTTGGTACGCTTAAAAAAAAAAAAGATTTGGGAACAAAAACCCCACATGCTATGGGAGGGACAGTCTCATTTGCAGCTGCAAGAGACGGAGCTTCCAGGTGTCTGTCCGTTATCGGGTATGTAATCTGGTATAGCAGTAAGACTCACAAGATGATCTCATCAAGTCACTTTACTCGCTTGCTTGTAAGGGAATGATGCCTAAATCTGCAGGGACGGAACCAGATCCACCCCACAGGAGATGTGGTTGTTCTGATGCCAGGTGGAACCATGTGCCATTTGTCCTTATGATGGTGATTGCTTTCCGTTGCTCCCTTTCGGACTTGGCTAAGGTAAAATACAGTTTTTTCAACACGTACTTTAGGGTGAAATCAGTAAAGAACACCTCCAAACATTAAGTCTGATGTTTGAGAGTTTACTCCCAAAGCTAAGCAAGCTCAACAGTGACAATTCCTTCTAAGATTATCTCCGAGTCGAAGTTATGAAATAAATTATGAGGTCAGCGTGCTGCTGCTGATGGAGGGATCACAGGCAAGGTTGTCTTAAAATAATCAGTTTAATTAACGGCTTCTAAAATAACTGGTCTGCATATTAATGATGTTCCTCTTATTAATTAGGCAGCACTAAAATACCGTGTTGAATAGAGTGTTATAATTGAGAAGTTCACTTGTTACTTCAGGAAAGGTTTTTTCTGTTTCCCCCTGAGCCTGCAACAGCCCCTGCCAGGCTCCAAGGGGAACAGGAGGATACCGTTGCTTCCATGTTGCTGCTTTTCAATTGTAATCATGTAGATAGGATGAATGCCAAGTGATAGAATGAGACCACTTAACCATGGTCGGTTCCTGAGGCAGCCAGCTTTGACGGAGTCGATGCTAAGCGATGTTAAGCTGCAGTGGGACAGTCACACAAGGACAGAGTTGCCCCCGCACACAGAGCTGAGGGCATTCTGCATCTTTGGGCACATTGAATCTGGTACCTCTTTCATTGTCATCCTCTGCCTTTTATTTCAGATAATAATCAAGATCACTCCTGTGCTTCCATGAGGGGGTGGGTTTGTAGTAGTTGGGGGAGTGGTTTTAATCCTCACTTCTATTTCTTTCACCTCTTGCACTCTACTACATGGGTAACCTCTGGAAGAAAACCGGTAAACTGATGAACAAAAAAAATGATGATTGGAGATGGCAGAACAGCAATTGCTAAACCCACTAGGTGTGCCTACATGCCAATGGATCCTCTCTGCTCATCCTAGTAACTGTGTAGGAGCTAGAGATGCTGAAGACTCATAATTGATCTCTAGGCAGAGGAAGCTGTAAAGTGAGAAACAACTTAATACAGCAAAGCATATAACTCTGCTGAGCAAAAAATTTAGAACAAAAAAGGTTGCTCCTGTAGTATCTTGACAGAACTGCCTTAGCGAAGCATTGTGTTTCTATAGATGGGATCTGGGGATGATTCTGAGCATGAGTGCAAGCACTGAGGGGAAAAATCATTACGAATGCACTGCTGAAGAGAAGATACTACTATTAAAAGTTCAACTAGCCACAGGCACGTAAGCCACGTACACTTCTGAGGCAGCCTCAGAGAAAAAGCTTTTATTGTGAATGCATATACCATGAACAACTGTTCTAAACTTGCAGCAAAAAATACACGCTGATAGCCTGAGCCCACTGTAGGTTTTTGTTGGGTTTTTGTTTTTTTTTTTAAGAGAACTTCCATTGAAGTGTAAGTTCTCAGCTACATCACTTGTTTGAAAGTCATTTTGGAAAGATTTCTGATGTATTAGTTAACTTGTTCAACTTCAAATTGAGTATCAGTCTGCATGAACAGTTACTTAACCCATTTAAAATTAATTCTTTAGCTTTAGGAATGCAGAAAAAAGCCCCAAATGAGCATTTAACCATAAAACTCAAATCACTGAAGACAATGAGTGAACTTCCATGATCAAAAGAATTACACGTGCCCTTTACTAGCGTAGATTAACTTTTCCAGCTTCCTTTACAGAAGATAAACTGCAGTTTGTGTAAACTTACACTGCATATGCAGTATTGCTGTTTTTGTTACTGCGTGATAGCCTTGCCAAGGACCGTTTGTCATGTTTGAAGAAAGCAGTTAAACCTGTCCACAACAGTGCATGAGGAGACACGTCCTCAGCTGGTGAACAGCAGCTCAACTCTACCACATCCAGCCCAAGTCAGACGATCTGTAGCCTTAGCCTGACAAAAGGCTCACCAAATTTATTTTGATACATCTCTAACGCTCAGCTGATGATTTTTAAACAAATACAGTCAGAACTTCAGGTAGGTAGAGGTGAAAAGCCCCAATGATATAACTGCATTTTCCCATTCAGGAATCACAGGGAGATGATAATGAAATCCCAGGTGAATTTGCGTACAAGGGTTCCACCACGCCCTTTCCCAGCCACTCCACGCTGGCAAGGTTTTACTCAGTGCAAAGAGATTACAAAACTATTAAATAATCTTTAAAAAGGCAGTTTCAGAAAGCTTTATTGAATACTTCTGGATTTGTTACAGCATCAGTAAATTACATTTTCTGTTAGCCTGCTTTACACCTTCAAACCCGTTCCACAGTATGTTACAGGAGCTCTGTACTACCACCTGACAGAAGAAGGAGTTGTCAGCATTTATACCATAGCCCGAATGCGACTGGGAAGGGCCTGCAGACAGGGTTGCTTTGTCACGTGATGACACCCCAGGCAAAGACGACAGAGATCTCTTACAATGCTGTCATGCTGGTAAACCATATGGCTGGTCCAAAGGCTCTCCCCTTCTGCTGTCTTGACCAAAATAAGCCAGATGCATCCCCATGCTATCACACTCTGTTGTTCATCCCAAAATAGGCACTAATTTTAGGCTCAGAGCAATTCTGGTGGTAATTAAGAAATTTGTTTATTCTGAGTGAGACAAGTGCACTTTATATCGCCTATCACAACTTTGTGCAGGTGATGTCTTATTACACAATTGAGAAAACCATTCTATATGGGATTCTTAAGCCCAACATTATGGTTTTTCAAATTACTTTCTTAATTTCCTAGAAACTTTGTATGTCTGCCTTGTGCAACTAATTTTCCTGTTGCCTTATTTGTTAAATCCACGGTGGCAAATGCAATATTTCTTCCTTGCTTCAAAATCTGAGCTGTAATCAGTATCTCTTCTCCAATCTTAGCAGCAGAAGTGTATCTTCAATGAAGAACAGAATGAACAGGTAAGAGGCTGTACAGAGCACAAATCCAAGCATATTTCTGCATTTTAGATTATCATGAAGGGCATTAGCAAAAGTGAGTAACAAAGACACATCTCTCCCTAACTGCCTGTTTGTGAATCCCCACTGCTTAAAGTCCCCAAGTTCAGGACCTGCAGCAGTAATTCAGTATAACAGTTCTCTGAAAAAATGGAGGACAGAAAGAAACCCATTGGCTTGATTCTGAGGAACCAAGTTCCATCCCATTTTGGCATAGAAACAATTGGGTATCAAAGACTTCAGTTATAAGTTCAGCTCCAAGTCCTATTCCAGCCACTGCTGGCTCCCTACAGCCTTTCTAAACCAGTCTGGCTGGTTCAGCTGCAAAATGTCTCTATTACAAAGGCTCCAGAAGGTCATTTCTGTATGGAACCGAAGCACAGGTTAACTGCTTCCCATACCCTGGTCAGAGAAAAGTCATGGAAATCTGGGAGGCCTTCAAACTTCCCAGATTTAATGCTGTTTCTGTTCATTAGATAACTCTTCGTTTCTATTCACTTGAGTAGGAGGGTGTGCTTTTCAAACACACTCTGAAGGGAATAGGAAGAAATTCCCCCACAAAAAGCCTGAAAAGAATTAGGAATAAGATCCAACCATGATCGGAGGTAAGTGAACACTACTCAAATGTTAGAATTACAGAAGAGGATGTATAATTGCTGGATATAAATCTTACTGAGGTAAATTTCATCAACCAGTCTATTTTTACACATGACACCATGTCAAAAGTACGTCAGTCATGCCTAATGCACAAGCCCCATGAGCTGACATAGGTCAGGGTTTCAGTCTTGGTTCACTCCCAGAAGCTGCTGCTGATCCTCTTGTGATTTATACAACAACAAAAGTTTATCTGTTTCTCTCTGCTCTTTCCATTACTGAAATAGCTTCCTCATGACAGCTTCTTAAAAAACTCCTTCCCAAAAAGGAAAAAGTTGTATTATAGCGATATTCAACATCTAATATCACTTGTTCAATGAAAGCAGTAGTCCGGGTTAAACAAAGCTATTAATATTGCTTCAGACAACGCTTCCTAAAGGTTATGCTACTCTACCATTTTGGACTACCTCTAGAGACAGCGCCTTTTCTCAGGGTTAGTGACTGCATCAGTGGACAGGGGAAGAGCTACGGATGCTGTCTATCTGGACTTCTGTAAGGCCTTTGACACGGTCCCCTACACCATCCTTCTCTCTAAACTGAAGAGATACAGATTTGATGGGTGGACTGTTCAGCAGATCAGGAATTGGTTGGGTGGTCACATCCAGAGGGTAGTGCTCAGCAGCTCAATGTCCAGAGATTGGTGACAAGTGGTGTCCCTCTGGGGTCCATATTGTGACCAGTACTGTTTAATATCTTCATCACTGACCTAGACAACGCGACTGAGTGCACCCTCAGCAAGTCTGCAGATGACACCAAGCTGAGTGGTGCAAATGACATGCCTGAGGGATGGGATGCCATCCAGAGGGACCTGGACAAGCTCGAGAAGTGTGCCTGCGTGAACCTCATGAGGTTCAACATGGCCAAGTGCAAGGTCCTGCACCTAGGTTGGGGCAACCCCCACTATCAATACAGGCTGGGGGATGAAGGGATTGAGAGCAGCCCTGCCGAGAAGGACCTGAGGGTGTTGGCTGATGAGAAGCTCAACATGAGTCACCAATGTGTGCTGGCAGCCCAGAAAGCCAACCGTATCCTGGGCCGCATCAAAAGTGGCGTGGCCAGCAGGTCAAGGGAGGGGATTCTGCCCCTCTGCTCTGGTGAGACCCCACCTGGAGTCCTGCACCCAGCTCTGGAGCCCTCAGCACAAGAAGGACATGGAGCTGTTGGAGCTAGTCCAGAGGAGGGCCACAAAAATGATCTGAGGGCTGGAGCACCTCTCCTATAGTGAAAGGCTGAGAGAGTTGGGGCTGTTCAGCCTGGAGAAGAGAAGGCTGCGGAGAGATCTGATTGCAGCCTTTCAGTACCTGAAGGGGGCCTGTAGGAAAGATGGGGACGGGCTTTTTAGCAAGGCTTGTAGTGACAGGACAAGGGGTAATGGTTTTAAACTAAAAGAGGGTAGATTCAGACTAGACATAAGGAAGAAGTTTTTTACAATGAGGATGGTGAAACACTAGAACAGGTTGCCCAGAGAGGTGGCAGATGTCCCATCCCTGGAAACATTCAAGGTCACGCTGGACGGGGCTCTGAGCAACCTGATCTCGTTGAAGATGTCCCTGCTCATTGCAAGGGGTGGGCTGGATGACCTCTAAAGGTCCCTTCCAACCCAAAGCATTTTATGATTTTAGCCCTTGTGTAACTGGGTAGGCATACTTGATAGTGTAAATAATTCAGATGTTGGCCTCTTGTTATATTACTATAGGGAGAAAAACCATAATCATAGGAAAAATTCAGGTTTTCATTTCCAGTAACTTCCTGGTCGTTGCAGTGGTTAGTAGAAAGCTTAAACAGATGCCCCAGTCCCACCTACCCAAGTGAGAAATCAAGGGGTGCTGGGGGAGAAAGGAGGGAACCTGGTAAAGATACCCATTGCTCCCCACATACTTTTAAAACTTTTTTTTTTAAAGACAGTTTTGATGAGGAGTTCCTTTTCCAAGATTTTTTAATGGTCTGTATTAGTTATTCCAATTGGATTACTTTGGTTCCAATCAGTCATAATCTCTTCATCAAAAGTAATGAAGCAAAGCTGACAAGCTACAATAGCCCTATCAGAGAAGGTTTCAGAACAACTTTTAATTTTTTTTAAAAGACACCGTGCTTCAAATTTGCATTACAGAAAGAACTATTCTCAGTATAAAACTACCTTTAAATGACCTAGAGCAAAGGAATCTTCCTCCAGTGAGAAATTCTGATTCAATTCACTTGCTATGTGAGCATACAACAGCGCTAAACTGTTTCCTCTTTTAACATTTTATGGGTTTACAGAAAGCTGCTTACCCTAGATTTTGGTGTTTGAGGACACAATCTAACATATCTTCACAAGTGAAGACAGAAGCTGAGCCGATTTCATAAGACTAAAATTTACCACACTATGAACATCCCTTTACATTCTATGATGAATGGGTACTGTCTCTTAAACACATATAACAAATAAAACCTTACAAAAGTCCAGCCACTCGAATTTTGCAACTAAATGGCAATATCCCCAAATACAATCACCCCTTACTTTACCAAAACAAGCAAAGAAGACACCTTTTTTAAGTGGGTACTACAGCACAGAAATGACATACAACAGAGTCAATACCGTGTTAGTGGAAGAACAGTTAGCATGTTTGGGTAAGCATGGTGGATGATACCTACGTGATGTTCATGTCCACACTGACGCCGGGCACTGCTCTTTCGGTGTGCAGCAACGCTGCTGTTGACACCACATCCACAAGTGTGGCTGTCAAACCTCCATGCAATGTGCCACCTCTGTTTGTATGCTCCTCCTCTACTTTCATTTCACAAACAATTTTTCCAGGAGTTGCAGAAATAAGTTTCACCTGTACAACCAAAAAAGGAATAAGAAGCTTACTGACAACAGTACCAACACCCAATACCGCCCTGAATCAAACTGAAAGTAAATCTTGTTTAATTCTGGACTCATGAGACAAATTAGAAGATGGAAAATACAGTAATTCAACTGTCACATTAGGTATTTCCATAAATTTTGAGGAGAAGATTGTTGCCTTAGAAAACTTTGTATATCTAGTGCAGATAAATATTTAAACTGACAGCTTCACAAAACTTCAGTACTCACTATGCTCTCAGGAATTGCTTAGGAGACAACATTCTTCAACTTTACTTTTTCTTTAATCTGTGACTGAAAGCCAGATTAGAGGGAACACAAAACTGCTCTGACTATCTGTGTGTACCATAGTTGTGAAGGCATATTTGTTAGCTCACAAAGTGGAAACCAGTGGAAACCACATTAATCGTTAATCATTATACTAGAGCAACCTCAGTAAAAATCAGTATTTTGAAATGAGCACTGGAAATGCTAATCAGATTGGCCTCCCTAACTGAAATCGATACTCCTGGGTAGAAGTATCCAAGGCTGTATCACACTGTATTACAGCAGTGTGACTTGCACAGGCACTTTTATTCCAGCCCACAGGTGTTAAACAGAAAAATGACAGCGCATCTACGGTACCATGCTTCCCCCTGTAACCAACACAAGAAGCTGGATATCTGAGACCAAGAAGTTACTGCACTTCAGTCTTTTAAAATCCTTTTTTCAAGTTTCTTCAGTTAGTAGCACTACATTCAAAACCTGAAACACAATAAAAATCCAAAAGCAGATGCAAAACTAGGACAAGTTCAGCATATATATTTACACCTGCAACTAAGACTTCGAAATACCTTTAGACTGTCACAAGTGAAATGTAGGCATAATATTTATTATAATTCCTGCTAATTTTCTGAATTTTTTATACAAAGTGTTAAAAAAAACTTCATACGTTTCTATACCATATTGGCTGAGCTGACAAATCTTTTTAATCTTAAAAGGAATTAAGATTGAAATCTCTCCAGTTTCACTATTGCTTATTTATAATGCAGTGTAAGA
>Ga0065711_1037603_pt1 | contig 19669 bp, 12 predicted proteins | sample Hoacrofraction12_FD_59098 | JGI IMG/M metagenome (GOLD analysis project Ga0065711, IMG submission 59098) | Hoatzin crop microbial communities from Cojedes, Venezuela - Epithelial fraction 12 v2 (version 2) | ecosystem: Host-associated > Birds > Digestive system > Esophagus > Crop | place... | reverse complement strand
TCTCTTTTTTCCTCTTTTTTCCTCTTTTTTCCTCTTTTTTCCTCTTTTTTCCTCTTTTTTCCTCTTTTTTCCTCTTTTTTCCTCTTTTTTCCTCTTTTTTTTAAATTTTTGATATGAGGCTGGCAGAGAATAGACGCAATCTGATTCGTCATAACAGTTTGGGCTCTAGTTTGGTTTTTGTTGTTGTTTTTTGATTTTTTACAAAACAGCTTCCAAGCTGTCTTAAATTTCCTACAGAAAATTTCTGTTCCTTTAGTTGGAGTTAAAACATTAACCTAATTAGGAAGTCCAGTAGGTAGTTGATGACCTTTTTGGGGATATAATTTCCACCTTTGAGCTACTGTTTTTGTTCCTCTGGGTGTATTAATTGGATATTTATTTGGGTAGTGAGCATTCTTTCATACTACAGTAAGATCATATGACTTCACTCGTATCCTGATAATAGTTTTCAGTGCAAACCATGATGGTATGTTTTCCGTGGATATCACAGTTAGTAGAAGAAAAGGCGGAAAAAACCAAACCATCACTAAGCTTTCTGTGGCTCTGTGTTTGGTCTTTTGATGTGATTATCTTTTGCAGCTGATATAATTATTTTAAGATCTGTCCTTCCTTATTCTTAATCTTCCCATCTTTCATCCCCAGTTCCAAAGCAGTTGTGAAAAGAAAACAGTGAACGTGAGAGTGGCCTTGGGCGTGTCATTGGGTACTTCAGCAAGAGGACTGTGTGGTCCCTTTTCCTACTTTTTACAGATCTCTGGGAGGCTACTTCAGTTTTGGTTGCAGCCAAAACATGATTTTGACTGGGAAAATCGTGAAGCTGTACAAGTCCCATGTTTTTTTGGGAGCTGTTGGCATAGCTATGATGCAAATAAAAGTTGGTTTTACTTAGGCTGAGGTTTGAATGGATCTAGGTAAATCTGTGTAAGCTCGTTATGCTGGCAAAGTGGCCAGTATGTCATTTATCTAAGCTTTGTTTTCATCATCTTAGCTTTCATCGTACTGATTTACATTTCTGACAGGCAACAATACATGCAATTTACTTTATAGTATGCAGCAAGTCATCACATGTAGCTAAAAGTCTTCTCATGTGGAAGTCTAATTAAGCAGTTACATGCACTTTTTTTCACCTCTTTGCTTTATTTTTTTAGGTCAAAAGGAGAACCATTACTTAAATAAAATGACTTAATGGCATACTGTAGATATACAGTATAAACAAGATGAGTCAAAAGAAGGAACACTTGAACTACGTATACTTTGGGACAGGCAATTTGGATGTGATTTTTCTCCCCCCCTGCCCCGCCTCTTTCTGTATAGTTTGACTTTTTTTAAAATGTAATTCATATAATTGAAAATTATTTTAAAAGTCAGACTTTGTAAACAGACAACATTTTAGTATTAGTAATTAATAATGTTCAAAATCTTCATTTATTCATTTAAAGTTTTTTCTTCGCATATAATTTCATGTCAGAGTTTATGTGAAATGTTTTTTTTAAGCAGATAAAGTTGCCTCTTTGTGCTGATGTCTGAATGCTAGTTGGATTTAGTTACAATCAAAGTATAGGGATACTTTGAATTTCTGCTGAGAAGTACGCAAGAAGTCTCCTTCGACGCCAATCTTAAACAACCTAGGAAATTAGCCTTGTAAAAATCTGTATTAAAAAAAAATCCCCAAACACACAATGGCAGAGTACCCCAAATTGTAGTCAGTTAGATGTGTATGTTTGAGAAACCATATCTGTGCAGAGATGTTAGTCAGTGGGAGGCCAGTAATGGCCTACAGGCTTGTTGGACGTTTATTGAGGAATACTCGTTTAAATCAATATTAACATCTCTGATCACCTGGTGAAAATACAGGCATTACTTAATGGAGCTTTTATTTTTTCTTCAGGCTTTGCCAGCAAAGCACTACTAAATAATACTGTTTATTACATCCTGGATAACAATTTCACAGAAAACAAAAGAAATCTCTTGTTAAGCTTGATAATTAAATTGTCTCCTAATACAATTTCTAAGACTCATGTGGTCTTACTTGTTTGTTTTATTTTTAACACGAATAATACCACTTACTGTGTGAGTATTATATCAGAGCTACAGTACTACATCCAGTTTTTGTAATTTTTTATTATGATCATGCAGTTTTATTCTGGGATGAAATTCAGTGTAGAGACTCTTGGAATCTGCCAAAGAACATTTTTTTTTTTTTTTTTAAAAAAAGCCTATTGGAAACAAAGTTGTGGGAAATAATCATGAGTTAAATGGCTCTTCAACTGCTTACTCCAAATAATGAGCTCCTCTATAATGGTATCTGCATCTGAGCAGTGACACTATTGCTCAGTATAGGAGGTTTTTAGAGCAGGCAAGTCACTGCCAACAGTGGGTGAGAATTAACTAAAACCTGATCTGCTCCTGAACAGAAAATCACAATAGGAGTTTTTTTCTGTCAGCGTTTAGCTATTCTGTTTGCAGAAATATCATTTTCCTGAAGCATGGAGACTCTTAACACATTCTTACAGAAAACTTGATATTTTACATTCTTGTTGTGAATTATTTCATACTTCACAAACTTATTTTTTTCAGAAGTGAGTGTTCTTTAATTGTGCAAACTTTGAACACAATGTAATAACTATATTACTACTGTTGATTATTGTTTATTACTAATAATATTATTTAGATGGTGAATTGAAGCTTCCTTGATGACAGCTTCCAGTATTATTTATGTAAATGAAACACTAGGTCATGCATGTTTCTTAAGACTATTTAAATATTGTATAGATTTAAAACTCTTTGATATGTTTTAAATTGCTATTGAAGGAAATCATTACACAAGAGCTACATATGAATAATATTAAATCTGTGGTGTGAATCTGGTAGAATGGAAGCATTGTGAGTTGAGACGGATATTTAGGGCTTTAGTTTTGTGGGTGGATAGGGATTGTTGTGTGTAATTCTGTCTGTGTTTTGATTTTTCTTTTTTTTTTTTTTCCCTCTAAATGTATCCTGATTTGCTTTTTTTCCTGCAGATGAAAGCCAGAAGACTCTGATGTGGTGCTTATGTTGTCTATACAGCAGTGAACCACAGAACCCTGTGGAATTGAAGGCCAACAGCTGGATACGGGTAAGGCAATGAATCCTTCCCTGGACTGCTTTGAATTAAATTGATTATTTAAGGGTGCTGCATCTATAGCATAGAGACACTGTCATTTAAGAAACTGCTCCAAACACAACTTGCATACATATTGTGTCGAAGTATATATCACTCTAATTATAACACAGCCAGCGCTAGCCTGTCATTTAAATATTAAAAAGATGTGGCATTTTAAAGTGAGTAGTTCTGATAGCTTTTAACCTAGTAAATTCACAAAGCCTAGTAACTGAATAGTGAGCAACGACCACAAATCAGAAGGGAAGCAAGTGTTATTAAAAAAAAAAAGCGTTTCAATTAGGATAAAATAAATAACCTGGAGAAATGCCATAGTTTTTTTTGAAAACAGCTTATGTTTACTCTTTAATTTTATTCTTTGTTGCTTTTGTTTAATTTCCTGCCTAGGAAGAATTTAATTGTATCCAAACTTTCTTCAAAGACAGTCAGAGAGGGGAGGGATAGTGCTTGTGTGTGGGTTAATATTTAGTGACGTAGAGGAATAATGAATCCTTAACTTTAATCCCAAATTTAGGGTTTTGCATGGCACATCTGTTCATATTTTATATATTTCGACACTGAACTAGCCAAGCACATCAGCATGTAAATAACTTGGAGTGCATTGATGCTTAATGCTTTACATTGCTGGATAGCAATTTGAGGGTGCAGTGTTGTTGATTTTACGTCCTTGCGTTCTCTGTGGTCTGTATCAAAATGTAGTTAAAAATATTAATGGAATTGTTAATGTATTTTTTTTTATATATCTTGCAGTCCTCACAACTAGTGAGAATATAGCAGCGTGTTCATTATTTATGTACATGTCTACTAAAGCTGAAGATACTTCTAGGCTTCTCTAGAAGTATCATTTCTTATTAGTTGACTTTGTACAAGTCAGTTTGTCTAGGTACGCATATAATATTAGGATGTACAAATGATTATAAAATAGGTAATGATACTACAGATGTTTATGTTGGTAAATAAGTGTATTTAACTGTGTAGTATTGTCGATTTAAGTGCAGTAATTCTCAGCAGTACGTTCTCACAAACTTTAGATGCCCTTGGGTGCCTGTATGCACCTATTTGGTGGGTTGTACCACGTCATGACATTCTCAACATCTTAATACTAACTAAAATCACTCTTATTTTCTTCCTGCCTTTGACCTTTTTCAAGAGGCTTTTCCCAAGGTCAGTATACTTGGAATTCACAGTGCAGCAATGCTTGAATACCAAAATAAAGTTATTCAAAAAAATTCTGCCTTTTCTAATGTAGTCTTGCTGGTTTGATATATTCTTCATAATGACGTAGGAGATGCACAATAACATGCACTTAGTTATCAAACAGAGCAAAATGTGTCATTTTATTTGGTATTAGCAGCAGCAGCATATGCATTAATAATGTTAAGTGGTGAGGGAGACTTGTACCCAGACAATCTTCTACAGATAGCTTTCATTTCTGGGAGGGAAAAAAACCAGTTGGTTTAATCTAGATCAGTTGCCTTATCCGATTGATGTAGCTGAACTGATGGTGTTGCTGATATAAGAAAAAGCATGAAGTAAACAAGAACAAATGGATGGATGAAGGTGGGACTGCTGCTTTTGGCAGTATTGCCGCCTGAAGCTGTCTTAGACTGGGACTAACACGTAAGCGTTTGATTCAAGCGTCACTGTAGTCTGCAGGAATTTTTCCACACACTTTGTGTGTTTGAATCAATCCTAATAGTCACTGTGACTTGATGGGTCAAGAGTTAACCTGTAAGGGATAAGAAAGAGAGCATGGAGGATTTCAAAGCACAAACATGTCTTACTAGTTATTTTTATCATTCAGCACTTCCCGACTTACCTCAAGTGGCTGTAGCATAATATGATCTGAAATGTAAAAGGTTCCTATTTTGATTGGAGGGAAAGAAACATCTCATCAAACACTTCTAATTAGAAAAAGAAGGATAAGTAAGGGAGGTTGTAAAACGCAAAGCATAAGGATACGGAAGTTGAGATTAAAAGAAAGGGTATTATGAATTTGTTTTATACAGTCATCAGAATTTCTTCTGAGCTTCTTACTGTACATTTTGCATCATCGCAAAGCTGTTGGAAGAAAGCGATTTTATCTCCTTTTCCTAATCAGCTTTGTAATTCTCATCACCAGCAGCTGTGATGCAATAAGGACTATCATGCTTGTTTGTAGAGAAGAACCTAAGTAAACATTTTGCTGTTTTTGAGGGTTTCTTTTGCAATGCATGATAATGATTTATATTTTAGAAAAAAAAAGAAAAACATGCAGTGAGTGTTGACCTACCTAATGCACACTTAGCACTGTTTCCTCCTGAACTGCTTGATTTTCCATATTATATGTGTCTCAAAAGATTGTCACAGAAACAGATAAAGACATGTTCACTATGAGAGCCATAATTTGAGGTTTGCATCAGCAGTTTTCATATTGACTGATGACCAACCTCTGCAGTGGTTTGATCTGACCTCAGCCTTGTTTATAATGTGAGGGGAGCTCTTTACAGCAGTGATATTCACTCTCTGGTGCTAAGATACCAAATACACTGTGGTACACAATGGAAAAAATGTCCAAAAGTCTAAAATACATAGTTGAAACAGATTCTTGGGGATGGGAAAGAGGGTAGTTTTGTGGCTACACAATGTAAAGGAAATCGAAATCCCGAAATTATTTCTAAATAAATCTCTGAAATTTGAATGGTACTTAAAAAGTTTTTAGTGTTCTGGAAAACTTGCCTGTATTTGGAATGAAATGACAGATGATCTCTGCGGATGGAAAGCCATCCATGACCACACATAATGGGACTCTGTGTCGGGTCCTTACAGACTGGCGCAGGAGCCATGGAAAAGGAGTTTACAAATAGGCACTTCTGTTGAGCTTCTGCAGAAGCGACCTTCACAGTAGCCTTGTCCTTTGGCCCTGCAGCTGAGAGTGAATTTTATCTCCTCAGCTTAATGTTTCAGCATACGCTGAGGGGGAATACTAGGTTTTTAAAAAGGTAAAGTAGTTCACTGTGTAAGCCAGCATGCATCGAATAAATTGGGACCTTTGGGTGTGCGTTTAGTTGACAACAGACAAAAGAAAATGTAAAAAGGCAAATGAAACCAACTAACCATACAAACAAAAAAACCCTACCCAAACATGAAAAAATGAGGAGGAGTGTATAGTGGAGATAGACAACTCTACCTGCTTACTATTAACTGTTTAATTTTAACAACAACAACAGAAAAAAACCCTTTTCAAGATTGCTTCCTAATTTTATGCGTTTTAAATGTGGCTAATATGAAAATTTTCCCCCCAAAATGCAAAGTTATATCTGATTGGGAAATTATATTACTCAGTCAAGTTAATGGTGAGTATTCTCCTTTCCTTTGTTTTTATAGCTATGTACATTGACTATTAAATTACACCTTGTTTTCTGTTATGGCAAGCCCAAATTCCTGAAGAGTACTTTGTGGCCTTTTAGTGCGTCTTTGACTATGGTCATTGATAGCAAGAGTAATCTTAAGTCTTTTGCTTACAACTGCTAAGTTGTATTTTCAAAGTAGCAAAAAAATGTATTTGATGCTGGCTTCCTTTTTAGCTTTACTGCCATTGTCATAAAAAAGCTGTGTTGTTTTTAATGGCAAGAAGGGTAGCTACTGGCTTGAGCCGTATTATTAGTAAGTTTCAGAAACCAAGATAGTGCAGATCTGTAGGTCCTCTGAAAGAGTAAAATGTGCAAAGAAATGACTTGGAATTCAGTTAAAATGTGCAGTGTAGACTGCAGTGTTTTTAGGATCAGATGCTGTTTAAAGTGGTATAATTTTTTTTTGACGATTCTGAATTTTGGTGCTGGAATCTAGGTGCCATAGGTCTTCTATAAAGCCAGATGCAGTGTAGGAAGCCAAGATGCATGCTGCCACAGATTTCTCACTGATGGAATCAATCATGACCTGGTGAAACCAGTCTCCGAGAAAGAAAGTGATTTAGTTTCTCCATCTGGCCTTTTCTGAGCAGGGAGTTCTGGTGCTGTGTCGTAAGGGTGGTTCTAACATTGGCTTCTGTCTGGGGGGACTACAACAGTTTGCTTTCACTGCAGATTACTCTTGAAATCACATTGCAGCAACTCGGCAGCTTTTCTGAAGTAGTTTTCCGTTTTATTAACTTGGTCACACCTCTGTCTCTGCTCTCAGTTTATAAACTGTGTTTATGAATTACTTATGGCTTCGGAATTTTGTATGAAATACTGCTTTTGTTGTATTGTTTTGGAAGGCCATGCGTACTTGTGAGAGTGTTACAGCCCATCCCGTTTCATATTGCGTGAAACAGGAAGAGTTAATATCCCTTTTTAATTTTTTTTTTTCAATGTAAGATACATTTTTTCAGTGCTCTACTTCCCTCAAGAAAAGAATTTACCTAGATTCATTCAAACCTCAACCGAAGTAAAACCAACTTTTATTTGCAAACAAAGGAACAAGGCAATGTATACATAATAGCTTAAACACAGGAGTGGAGGGCCTGTCAGCCTTGCATTTGTTTTTAGAGGTATTTTTGGGTCTTGGCCAGATTTTCCTTTCTGGAAATGTCTAGTTCTTTTTGGTATCTGTATCCTGTGCAAGGCCCCATTATATTAATGGTCACAAGAGTAATTTTTAATGGTACTGAAATTATAGAATTATTGTTGTTAGATTTTCCAAAAGTACTGAATGAAACTAGTGGTTTTTATCTTTCATAAGACTTCATACATGTTTTCCCCTGCCAGTGTTATTCTGGTTAATTTTTGAACTGAGGATGGTATGATGCCAAATCGATGTAAAAATTTTGATTCAGGAAGTTTAAATTTTATTGCATCAGTGAGTTTCTAGTTCCTCAACAGAACTGTGTAAAAATAGTGTTCCTCTGAAAATACTAAAACTGATAAAACAGCACCTTTAAAATTCCGATGAGTCTATTAACAATTTGTGAATGTTGCTGAGATATTTCTGCTGGAAGATCAAGGTTTTGAATTATGGTCTGCAGTCCTCGCCTCCCCCTCTTGTTTTTGAGTTTAACTCGTCAATTTTCTGCTGAGCTAAACGATGTTGGTGGAAAGGTGGTGGACACCACTTATTTCCAAATGTATGCAATGGAAAACAGAGACTGTATTATTATTTCCTTTAGACACTGTCAGCCCGCAGTGAACAAAGTTCAACACTTGAGAATACCTCTTTGAGAATGCAGATGTAGTCTTTTCAGGTAAAGGATTTCCATTTTGCCAAATCTAGGGTTTGCAGTAAAACTGCAGCATTTGCTCACTGGAGTTTCTGTGCTTCTTAGGCAAATACGAGGTATACCAGAACTTCAATGTCATCTTGTTATTTTTTGAATAGCAAACATGGAAACAAGTTTGAAAACCATTAGTTTAATAAGGTACATGTTTATTAGAACCCCTGCTTGTACAACAATGCTTGAATTTTTCTGGTAAAAAGGGTTTTGTGTGGGGTTTTTTCGTTGTTTTGTTGTATTTTGTTTGGGTTTTTATTAATTTTGAGTTATAAATCTGAAAACATAATGTCAAGCCTTCTATGTGGGGTCTTTCCCTTTGGTATTGTTACACTTGCCTCCTGTGGAGGACACGTTAAAGCACCTGAATGGAAGTCTTGTTTTGCAGAAGAATGGAAAGCATATACCTCTCCTCCACTTGCCATCCTTTGCGTGTACCTTGAAGTTGTATTTGTTTAGACTAAATTTGGTGGAGTTCTGTCTATTGTATTAAATTTTATTAAAGAGTTTTGCAGTGGATTGCTACTTCTCAAGTAGGCCAAAGAAGAAATTTACAGCCAGTTAAGCACAGGATGTTTGAGATTTTTAGCGATGTTCTCCGGATGACCTAGGTTTTTTTTATGATCATCTTGACTTTTTAATTAAACTACAATTTTAATTGAATTTGTTCAGTTAATGAAGCACTGACCTTTCACCCCTGCTTCTGAATCTGTGACAGAATTTTCAGCAAAATGGGTCTTTAAACACCATTAATCTTTGCTTTCTGTGTAGCAATATATCTAAGACTGTGATGAATTAGCATTGAAAGTATGGTCTCTCAGTGATTGTTCAAAATGGAAATGTTTGTGACTTACTTCTTGGGACAGATGCACCAGCTTTGCAATGCTTAGTTACCTTTCACTATAAACATGCCCTTGTGTGTGGTTTTCCTTTCCTCCTTGGATGTCAAGTGCTTCTTCGCTCCTGTTTTGGATCATCCAGGGGTCTGATCAGGTGTTACCATATTTGTCATGCTTAACAATTTAATTTATTGACCTATGTTTTGGTAATGTAACACTATTCAGCAATAGAAGAAAAACAGCACTGTTACAGAAAATGGAGTTAGGCAAAATTAAATTTCTTAAAGTTTTAGGATTTAAGTGAACTTACAGTTTTGTCTGTCAGGGAGGAGTTGCTCACTGATTTACTGAGACTTTGCAAGATTATGTAGTTACTTCTGAGGAAGTCTCATACAAATTGAAAGAGAAGTATTACAAGAAAAAAGTTTACAGTGTAGACATTGATGGAACTACAGGAAAGTTGTGGAGAATAGCTGAGAAAAAAACTGGAAAGAAGACATGTTAAGAAGAGGTCAGAGAGTGTGAAATGCGCATGTGTGTGCGTGCTTTCATGTATTTCGGCTTCTATTTGGAGTGAGTTACCAAAGTATTTTCAATATTCCTATCACAACGAGTATAGTAAGGCACCACAGTAAAACGTGAAGGAACTGAGAGAGACTGGATTATCTTTGAGAAATACTGAGATTCTCATCGTATCTTTATAAAGTGTCCAAAATAGTTTTTATGTGAAATGGAAGATGAAAAAGGGAGCTAGATTGTATAATTCTCTGTACGTTTTCTTCCTGTGTCTGTTTGCTGGGAAGAAGCTTATTTTGCAGAATATATGGGTCATATGTATTTGTTAAAATGCAGTATGCCAAGTATGTGAGGAAGACTTTGGAACTGGACACAGTTGTTCACAGTATGTAGTAATGACAACTCCGTTACTTATTATGACAGCTCTTTACTAACTTATAAACGGTGGTGTTTACATGCATGTATTCTTACATACCAGTAGATGACATTCTTCGTACATATACAAGTACACATATGTTTGGTTTATACTAATATGTACACAGCTTTCCATTTCACAATATTCTAATACATATTCTTTAAAGGGAAGATGAACATTTTCTTCTAATAACAGTCTCCAGATTAGAAGCCAGCTTCACTGTAGCCCAGATTGTGTGGCATAATTTTGAGTTTTAGCTGTCTAATGATGATTGCACTAGTGAGAGTTCTGTGGTAAGGTTCCTTAAATTTTTGGCAACAATTCAGGATACTCACTAATAGGAAAATTAATTTCATGATCTTCCTATTTTCTGTGTGCATAGTGCATGCAGTTAAACTGATTTGTGTGTTTTCTTGCCCATAATTATTCCAAAGATGTGGAAGAATTCTACCTGTGTTTTCACTTGTTTTTATGATAATGACTAAAGCTTCATATTTATATACTTTTTTAGTACTTAGAGGCTTTGTATCTGAAGATCTGTTGTATTAAACACTGTACACCAACAGTTTCGAGGATATTCTTGGTTACATGAAAGACTCATTGTGCAAGTAGCTGTGGAAGAAAGAATCAAGAAGTAACAACCATTCCTTTCCTCCAGCTGCCTCCTTCCTCGCTGTTATAAAATTACAAGTAGTATTCTGAACAGCGCAGGTTTTTTGTATTTCCTCTCCTCTGCTTTTCCCTAGGCAAACCTTATTATGAGGTTTCAAGGTGGCCCATTTGTGTATGATTGTGCACTGTTTTTTTAAGGACGAGTCATCTATCTATTCCAGAATGTTTTTAGTACATCTCCCATGTTTTAATTTATTCTGTCACCCTTTTCACTGCTGCTGGTTTGAAAGGTTTATTTGCTGTAGGCTGAGAATCTCCCCGCAATGTCAGGTACAACAAAACATCCGTTCTGTTGTTCCTGGTACCTTTTGCAGTGCGTCAGCGCAGCAACGCCAGCAAGCATTGTCCCTGCCAGAGCGCATACCGCCAGGTGCCATAAGATGTCACTCTCTGTATTCAGTGGTTGCCGTTGTGTGCATCGCACAGGCATGTGTGCACCCAGAGACGTGTGCTCTCACGCAACGTTTTTGGAGAGTAGGGCAATTTAGATATTGTCCGGGACTAAACTACCGGTAGCGACGCTGAGGCCTTTCCCTGGTTCCGTCTGGAGGTGTTTTGTTTGAAAGGCAGTGTTATGCGGTAGTTCACCTTGAATTTGTCACATCTGTGGTAAGGATGACAGGGAAAGACAAGTGCTTCCTCTAAGGAAACACCAAGTTGAACTTGATTTCTGCACCCAAATTAATGGGTATAAAATAATGCCATTACTTGAGTAAGCATGAACAGACCATTCACTGGAGTTGGTAATGAGAAATAAAACCTGGAAATTGGCTGTTGTGCATTATATTATTATTATTATTCAACACTTAAGCTGTTCTATGGTACTGAATTCTTCCATTCTTAGTTAAAACTAAGAGCAATTATTAAATAAATATTCTTTATAAAAATGGAAACAAACAAAAACAGTCTATCAAATATCCTACTGCTAGTGATTGCATGTTCTGGACGCTTTTGTGAACACAGAAGAGATTCTGGATAATTACAGGCCAGTGATACCTTTATTCTTACTATTCATGATTAGTCAGAGCATTGAAGCACTTGGAGCTTAATGTAATTTTAGAAATTTTATTGTTATGCAATGAAATTATCGATGTTCTCATCATTCATGAAAATTTTAATCCAATTTTAAATCCCACATAGACTCACATCCTGTTGACAGGATGGGAAATGCAGATTTTGAAGGCATCTGTAAGTTGACAAGCCATCAAAACTGCATCCAAGGAACCTGAATATTGCATTTGACTTCTGAGTCAAAGAATAATGAGGAAGCATATTAGCTTTCTGAATAGGAAAAGCTGATTTTAAAATGTTTCCAAGATATAAGGGGAAAACATTAAAAGATACTGCTTCTCAATTCTATGTTTAAAATTCCATTTACATAGTTGTATTTTTTATGTGTGAAGCTAAATAGACAGGTTTTTTTTGTTTTGAACTTGATGTATCCGTTTAATAATCAAGTTGGCTAAAGAACAGCAGACATACCTGAGTGCATGTAATTGCCACAACAGTTAGACTGATGGTTTTCCTGTTATTGATTTAAACAATAAAGGATCAGAAGCATTTGCACCACCCTAGCTTCTGGGTAGTTCTCAGTCTGCCATGTTGTACGAGGAAGTTTAAATATGTAATAATGGCAGTGACTATAAAATTGTGTTTTGCTCACCTAGTCCCACTCTCTTGATACACAGTGCATATGCACACTCTTAGGCGAGATCTCGGGAGCAGAATGAAACAGGTGTCTGAAGGGCACTATATTCTAGAGTGTTTTTTCAGTGATGTATACTAGCAAAAATTAAAAAACTGTTCGGACTGTAGCTAGAACACATTAAATGCCAACACCTGTATAGCTGAGAGGACTTACAAAAGACTTGGATGTGCCATTTTGTCAAAGGTAATGGTAGTAAACCCCAGGAAAGTCAGAAGGCAGCTTTCCTCTTTGTAATTATTTGAGATAAACTGGTGTTTTAAAACAATTTTCAGTTAATTCCACCAGTGGAAGCTGGCTGGATTGTTATTTCAGACATATATGCAAAAGCTATACACACATTGTGTATTGTGTAAAATGAAACATAATAATGAAAACTATAAACAAGACCAGGTTCACAGTGATGAGGCAGGTCCAAGGCCATGCCGCAGAGTCATGGCTATGGGTCAGGCTCCGGGGCAGTGAAGCATGACCAGCCACAGGCACGGCTGCAGCGTAGCTTGGACAAGGACCAAAAGCCTTGTTTGCCTGTGCGTAAATGCAGGGAAGCCGGAATGACCCAGCTTCTTACAGCTCTTGCTGTCGTAGTGCTGTATGACAGCTGGCCTTGGGCACAGGAATCCAAACCCCTAGGAAGGAGGGATAAGGAAGATACAACTAGATGCCTGCTCTGTTTGTACAAGTTTTCCTAAGGCTTCTGCATTTTGCTGTTGTCGTAGACAGGATACTAGCTAGATAGAATGCTATTTTTATGGAATTTCTGTTCCCGTGTCATTCAACTTGTCTTGTTTCAAACGTACTGTGGGTAGTAATTGTTAGAGGTAGCATTAGGGAACGTAATTTAAGAGTACAACAATGTAATTTAAGAATACTAGTTTAGAGGGTCACAACTACGTAGTTCTGATTATTGCTGTCAGTTTGAGGGGGCAAAGGGTGGGTATTGCAGTACTCTGGTGGTTTCTTTGAGACTTGGTGATTCCTTTAAGAAGCTGAAAAAAAATGTATTAAAAGAGAATAATAGAGCTTATTCACAGATTTAAGAATTCTTAGCTTTGACACAGATGCTTTAGACTGGTCTCAGCTGAACATGATGTAAAACACAAAGAAATCTGTAAAGTCTTGTTTCAGAAGTTGACATTGCAGGCCAAGTGGAGTGAGAATCCACTGAAACTGGGTGGACATAGATTTACTTACTTTTTAGAAAAATATAAGTACTTTGATTATTGCTCTGTTTCCCAGAGATAACCTCCCTTTAAGATACTATACTTAATAAAAGTATTTTCCCTATTCAGTTATTTTTAATAGCCATAGCATATTCAGTGTCTGTATAGTGCTTGGATTATTTCTCTCTATGGTATATTAGTAGGCTCCAAATAAGTACGCTGTTTTTGAGGTTTGGCACACTATTAATTTTTTTTTTTTCTTTGTGCTCTGATTGAGATTTCTTTCAGTCTTACTTTTGCCTTGAATTGTGTTTGAGTGATACAATGTGAGGTTTCTGCAGATGTGAATTGGAAGACCTAGGAATACAGTTTGTAAAACTGCATGAAAAGTCCTAGGAAGGCTTAGGCAGTTAAGCTAATTTTTCTGTATCTTTTGGTTGCTGCTTATAGAGCAGAGGTAACCAGACAATCTGTGCACTCCGAGAACAGCTTTACATGTGGCAATGGACTGGACTTTTGATGAGGAAGTGGTACAGATTAGTATGTGTGATTTTCTTCTGCCCAAGGGTCCCAGTGTGCTTGTCTCAGATGGCCAAAGCAAAGTTTGTTGACTTAATGTCTAAAACACAAAGATGAGTCCATTCGTTTGAGATCAAAAATAAACTCGTATTGGGATGTCATGATCTAGTATAAGCTGGTTGGAACTTGAAGTATTCTAGTAGATGAAAGGAGCATCTTCTGTTGTGGTAACTGTGTGGCTTTGTCTGCTCTCCAGGTATTTTCCAGATCCCTCAAAGGTGAAACCCAAGAGAACGCTCTCCATCTAGGCATTCTCTAGTTGGCCTGATTGGTACATAAGAGGTCCACACAGGAACTCTAGATGACTTGATTCAATCTGATTAGTGGGGTACTTTGTAGCCATTACAGGCTGGCACAGTAAATAGAGAGTATGACTTAACAAATTTTGTAACGGAGTAGTTTTTTCTGACATGTAGACAGAATTTCAAAGTCTAGTGTCAAGAACACTTATGAACACTCTTGCTCATGAGTACCAGTGCTTCATAATAGCTCATGCCTATGATCAGATGTTTGGCTTTGCTTACCACCAGTGGTTTTTGTGAAAGTTGTCCTCCTGTCATGGGGTATCTCAGGAGGTTTATTTTCTTCTATCAAGACAACTTGCTATGCGAAAGTGCCTTAGCAGCTCCGGTTCGCATACATGTCATACATTTTTATCATCATGGTTCTTCAGGTAAATAGGGAAAAATATATTTTTCTCTGATACACTTGGCTGAAGTAATAGGGAGACTTTAGGACTGACTTGGTCTCCATTAGCATAGTTCTTTCATGACTCCTTTCCTGCTAGGAAGGACTTAACTCTGTACTGTCAGACTGGAATCTCACCTGAAAGTTTGAGTCAAATGCCTTTACTTCTTATGCAAGACTTCACACTGGGGTCCTTTAAGCTTCAAATGCACAATTGGTTTCTCAATATCTAATCCACTCAGTCAGATTTTCTGCATGCAGGAATACACTTTCTTCTGTGTTGGTGAGTCCTTTAACATCTGTCAAGCGAGCTGGTTTCACTTTTTGCCTCTTTAGTCTGGATCATCGTTATAGTCACGTAGTTTTGAGCAGGGAGGCAATTGCACAGTCGGTCAACAGTTTTAATGTTTTTGTTCTCCGGTCAAGAGAAGTTTGCATATTAACAATTGAGAGTTCAAGTCTGTTTGTAATCCCTGTCTGCTGATCATCCTAACCAGATGACAGTGGGTAACATTTTTAAGTATTTTGCCTACGTAAAAGGAATGATAAGACATGATCTTCTCTGAGCTGGGCAGTAGTTCATACTGTGAATCATCAAACCCATTTGTCTGTCATTTCTCCTTGATTTTAGGAAGGTATCTTTATGATGCCAGATTATGAACTCGAGAGCTAGGATCTGGGTTTCCTGAGGTGAACTGTTTTGCCTCAGTAGTGAACAAGAGATCCCTTTGCACAGAACATCTCCATATCTTGCTTTTTTACTGTTCCTGCTCCTCATCTATTGGTCATAGACTGGCGTACCTTCTCATCCACTCCCATCTTTTTTTTCCCCAGGGTCAGTGGTTGTTCAGTGTTTGGTCTCTTTGGGCCCAGCTGTAGTTCCTGTCTATATATTTGGCTCAGATTCACTTGTCCATTTTCTTCTCCGTAATTCATGTTCAATATTTCTTCACTTTTTTTTTTTTTAATACTTCCATTATTCTTCCCATTTGTTTTATTTTTTGCTGAAATAAACATGGCATAGTGCTTATATGAAGAAAATGTCCATAAAGATGGTGTGTTCTGTTAGGATGTATAGTAGGAGTGCAAAAAGTATTCAAGTGATCCAGGCACACTCAGCAGAAGTTGGGCTTCATTCCAGTATGTGTGGGATGATTGCTTGAAGTACTCTGTTCATACCTTCACCAAACAATAGGTCATCTTGGAGGCTTCCAGAAACAATACCATTCTTGGCAGAATGTCATTTTCTAAGACAACTGCAAGATCCTCTACTAGACTGAAGTTTCCCACTATATGAATTTGCATTCATGTAAGTACTCAAAAGTGACAGGTTTTCTCTTTACAACCGAAAGAGCTGTTCTCTGTTAAACATTTACTAACTTGCTTACCAACTTCTTTCTAGTAGGATTTGAATTTATTAGGGTGTATGCTACCCTGTTGAGGTCACACATCTACCTCAAGGTAGGGCAGGGTATGGTATGCTCTTTTTGCTAAACATTCCCTTTTCTATGAAAGCCCTTTTGATGGAATAGATATCTGCAAGCCAGCACATCTCAAAGAACTGCAACTGCACTGTATTCTGTATTTTTTCGGAGAAAAGGAATCATTCTGATCATTGTGATTTAAATGGACAGTGTTCCATGTCTTCATTCCCTCTCTAACGTTACCAACTTTAATATTGATGCATTAATTTATACATGAAGATGTAGGTTGTACATTGAAATTATGATAGTCTTTTCTTAGGTGAAGAGTGTTGATTTTGTGGACAATATACTTGTCGTCTTTTAATAAAACTCACTACATACTACATATATACGTACTTTGTCAGATACTTAGGAACATCTCAGAAAATGTTGTTGGGAGAGAACATGTTATGTTAAGAATACTCCAAATAGAGTATAAAAAGCGATGTGGTTTTTTTTAAGTATTCTCTTGTCTTTATAAAAGCAGATCTACAAGCTCAAATTTTTCTAGGAGATGGGAATTTATGGTAACACGAAGAAGATAGTGCACAAATTATAGTGAACCTCAAAATCTGTTCTTTAGTCGGCTTTATTAAGTTAGGAAGAGCCTAAATCATTTGTCATTTGTCATTCCACAGAGGCAAATGGGACCCAAGACTGTTTGATGCAGAAAAATATGAAAATAATGTTAGATTTACAATAAATAATGTCTCTAGGAGATAAGAATACTATATTAATAACATATATGGGTAACGCATCTATTAAAAGTCTTATGAATTGCTCGAGGTCATACTGAGAAACGCGTTTTTTCCTTCTTATCTAGACAGTTTTGAAAGAGGGAGATTAAAGAGCTGACATGAGATATTTGAGTTAAAATTGTGAACGTACTTCACCTGTTATTTATCATTGAGAAAGTGAGAAGAGAAAGAATCTGTGCCATAGAGCATAGGTTTTAGCATGGTTTTATTACAAGTACAACATCTGAAATTTTGTTCTTGTCATTTCCCCCTTCAAGGAGTAGAACACTAGTAATGTTAAGACTAAGATAAATAACTAGTTGCTTTAAACTATTTCTTATTTTCGTAATAGCATCACTATAATATTTTACCATACATAAAATACAAGATAATCAGAAGGGAAGGCCAGTTGAAGAGGAATGGGGAGGTGTGGAGCAGGGGGTCTGGTTTTCCCTAGCAGTTGTGGGAAGAGAGAGGTCTGTGTTCCAGGGGCATGCGTCCAAGAGAGAAATGGAAAATGTGAAGTCTCCTGGAGGCCAAAGTAGTTCAGAGTTACTTAATCACTTTCCGAGACTCACTTTTGTGGGTTTAGGGATCTTACGGCTTTATTGGTATGTTTGGAAATGAGAAGTTGTTATTCCTCCTCTAACCTGTGCAAATAATCATCAGGAACTTTGATCACTGCAAAGAGTGTAGTGTATTCCTTCAGATGAAAGACATCTGATGGTGATTAAAGTATGTCTTGTTTATACTTTTCCTATTATTTTTTTCTGTATTTTTTCTTGGTTCTTCAGGAGTCTTTGTGGCAGTTTTCCTCAGTCACTGTATGTGGAATTTACCCTTGCCTCTAATCAAAGGTTTATATCAAAGAGGGTCTAAAGACATTTCCTCAGGAAGTGGTCTGGAGTGGGTGGAGACGAATGGGCTTTTACCCAGTCCTTTTTTTTTTTTTTTTTTCCATTCAGCCTTGCTTTTGCTACATCCTTCTTCCCCTGTTTGCTAGGTGGTGGCAAACTGGTTAGCGTAACACTTCATATTTATAGCCAGTAGACAATCTGTGCTTTTCACAGGAGCATCTGTGCAACCAGCTCATGGCAGAATTGTTGAAATGGTTGAGACCACCTCATAAATTTGGTAGGGAAGACTGCAATAACAGCTATGTGTTGTACTTCCAACAACAGCGTCGTACCGCTTATTTTTGTGTGATTGAGCACCAAACAACATCAGGAGAATGCAGGGAACAGAAGTTTTGAAGTTTTTTACTACTTATTGCAGAGATCAGAATTCAAAATAAAATTTTCTGCTGATAGAACTGCTGCTTATTTTGATGTTTAGGACTTACTGTTTTCAAAGTTACTGTTACTAAGAAATATTAAACATTCTTAAAGAGAAAGGGAGAAGTTATAATGCATTCAAATCATAGCGTAGTCGGAAATGTTCAATGTGTGTAATCACTTAATGAAGTGGCAGGTGGAATTGTAATATTTTAGTGCTCTTTAGATACATGCCAAATACACAGTTCACATATTATTTGTGCTTTAAAGATCTAAAAGCAACAGCTTAGCTCATTATAAGGATGTGGGGTAAAAGGGTGGTGTGTCAGGCTGTGTCTTTTGGTAAGTAGGTTAAAGTGAATGTTTCAGTGGTGGATTTGCTTTCACTGTGGCACTGGCTGTACGATAAGGGAAAATGCTGTCATAAACTTAAAAGAGAAGTATGGAGAGTATCCAGTTTTTGAGCCATTTGTGCACATTAAAAATAACTTGCTAGTCGTGTTCAGTGGTTTTCTTGTTGGACAATGTAAGGGGACTAGCCACAACAGATGCAACAGATTATAAGACGACTGCAAGTATAATAGTTACAGCATGGAGCAGACTTTGCTGGCAGATACCAGAACGTAGCACTCTCTTTAATCATAGTGCTTCCCATCGTGTGGGTGGCCACGGGCTGCAGACATTTCAGTCAATCCCTTCTCTGTGCAGCAGTGGTTGTAAAAGAGTGCTGAAGTAAACAGCATTCCACAGACTTTTCAGGGGTTTTAATTCTGAGAAAGTATAGCTTCCCTTCGTCCCTCCTTTTTCCTGTTTGCTTTTGTCAGCCGTAACCATACAGGTCATGCTTCCTACTAAATCAGTTCAGCTTGAAGTAAATAGTATATAATGTAATATATATAGACTCTTCAAAAAGTTGTTTGCGTTTGGGGTTGGGTTTTTTTGTTAAAATATATGTTACTTTAAAACCTCAAAGTTGTGTTGATTTTTGGCAATAAGAAGTAACTTCTGCACTTATATTAAATGCTGTATAATTGTTAATCCTTTTTTAAAAGCCTTTCATCTTTGTTGTTTTCATTCTCTCAATTTTTTTTTCCTTTGATGCTCAGTGTTGTTCTACTATTTCTCTAAAATGCTTTGCTGTCACTCTAGCTGTTACCACAGCACTTTTCCTTCAACCAAAATGAAAAGAGGAAAAGGAAATAATTTCTTTTTTTTTTTTTTTTTTTTTTTTT
>Ga0065711_1037602_pt1 | contig 19670 bp, 10 predicted proteins | sample Hoacrofraction12_FD_59098 | JGI IMG/M metagenome (GOLD analysis project Ga0065711, IMG submission 59098) | Hoatzin crop microbial communities from Cojedes, Venezuela - Epithelial fraction 12 v2 (version 2) | ecosystem: Host-associated > Birds > Digestive system > Esophagus > Crop | place... | reverse complement strand
GGGGGGGGGGCTGAGCTGCGCCGCGCCGCCGGTTGCCTGGGGGGGGCTATGTGCCCCACCAGGTGTAAGGTTCGCTGACCCATCTGGTGTAGTGGTCACTGGCTCTGTGGGCTGTGCTGTGTCGGAGGGGCTGCGCGGTTTTATTCTGGAATTCACCCTGCTTTGATCTCAGGTCGGGTACGCCAATTGCTGTAGAGGGACCCTGTTGTACACTTTTGGGGTGCCGGATTTTGCCATTTCTCTGGATTTAAAGGATTGTCAGGTTCTGGCAGATTTACCTCCCGCATTTCTCTCATTGGGTTAGGAATTTCATCGTATGTGGGGTTAAATATTTCAAAAGACTGAGGCTCTGTCCTTGCTTTGGAGATAACGGTGGAGGAGTAGCAGCTGCTTCTAAGATAGTTTCTGCGGGTTTTAGAGCATTTAAAGCTGTATGCACTGATTTCCAAGTAATGATTTTCTCAGGGATTTTAAGCTGCAAGACTTTGTTCTTTCAAAATTCTCTGTAAAATCTTTCCATTGAGCTTTCGTTCCTTTCAGCTGATCATGCTTTTGACAGCTCAAAAAACAGGGGCTAATTGTCCCTCCTCTTTGTTGCCGACCTGCACAGTTTCTCTGCCACACATCCAAGTCGAACAACCAACCTGTCGTTGCTATCAGCTTTCGTCTGCGGTACCACAATAATAGTCCCGATATCTCTCCTTCAGTTAACTTAACGTTGGCTCGATCTGCCAATTCCGGCAGGCTTTTCTGTGCCGCCTTTTCCAACACTGATACAGTGGAACCCATACTGCTGATGTTCATGCCCACCCGGCATGCCGCAGATCCACTCCTGCCTCTCTCAGGCAGGCTGGCTTACCTCGCCGGCTGGCAGTCCCCTGCCTTCTTTGGCTGCGGTATCACATCGGGGTCACCACAATGCCGAGTTTCAGCATCCGTGCAGGGTCAGGAACGACTTTCACACATTGATGCAATGCACAGTCAGTTCACTTTATTACTCTGCTTGCATGGTTATATACATTTTTCCATATCTGTACACGTGATCACGCTTATTCGGATAGGCTACAGACATAAATCACACGCTGTTCACGCACCCCATATTCCCTTATGATTGGTAACTATGCACTAATAGCAACGGACCACCTCCATGTCCTTGAACACATCTTGTTTTTGCTAACCCACATCATGTGCACTATCAGAACTTTCTCAATTGTTATTCTTAGCTGTCCTTTCCAGAGGCCTGTTCAGTTATGCTGTTTTGCTTAAGCAGCCTAGTCATGCTAACTCTCAAGCTACATCAGCCCCAACACTCCTCTAATGTTGCATACAAGTTGTTTCGATTAAATCCTTGGTCACATCACTTTATGTGGGCTGCACAAGAAGGGGAAGAGACAAACTTCCTTATATTTGTTTTTAAATTTTAAGAGTTGCATATAAATAGAGACATTTCTTTTACCAGTGCAATAATTTGCTGGTGCTAGTGATGGAAGGGATCTACTGGAATGGAGGGCACTGCCGTGCAGAGCAGGAGATGGCATTACTGAAGGAGACAACAGTTGGACTGAGTAGGAATGGTGACATCCTTGGGGCTTTATTTCAGGCCAGTGGTGTTCGACTATGCTAGGAACTTGTTGTGGTGGGTGATGACAGGCTCCTGTAGGACTGTGCAGTGTGGACACAGGAGGTAAATGTGAAAGAGTGTGAAGTTATCAGGATTCAGAAGGTATTTGATTTAGTCCACACACAAAATTCTTCCCAAGGCAGGAGTCTGAAAACAATCCCACCTCTAGCCTTAGAGATCTAGAGGATCTCTAAAGACAGTGAAGTGAAATATATCCGTATATCTGTGTCTCTGCCCCACCACCTCCTCTCTGTAGAATATGTTGTGTATCTTAAACTACTTTAAACTGTAAGATGACGAAGAACTCTTTCACTATTACAAACTTATGTTTGCAATACCATTTGCCAATATTATATCAACATCATTATTATATCAACATACCCATTTATCTTCCTGTGATGTTACCTATTTGTAATAGACAACTTCAGTGGCTGGAGTAGGTACAGCACCAGTTTTATCACGTCAGAACTGAAGTAGCAATGACATATAACCTCAGGCATGACCTGGAAGCCCAGGTAAACTGCAGGAAAATATTGCCAATAATAAGGTGTGTGTTTTCAGACAAGTTTACAAATTGGTTCCCAGCCATATTTGTTATGCAATAAACAGTGTCCAGTTAAGGTCTTCCATCTCTTTGTATTTTATCTCACCTCATGACATTTGTATAGCAGCATTTTATAACTGAATAATAGTAAAGATGAAAATACAAGTATGTGGATTTTATTTATAACTATGAAAGCATGCTTTACAATTTGTCATTCAGTCCAAGAATGTAGTTATCTGAAAAGAAAACGTAATTTTTCAGTGACAAGTACCAGTTATGACAAAAAAGTCAGCATTTACCACCAATAAATCTAATCTACATGCATTAAAGAGAAAAATTTTGCTGACAGTTTTTTATGGCTTGGTTCCACGGTAATATTTTGTCTGTTTCAATATATGCATATAATCAAAATAAAGAAGTAAGAGCGGTATCTCTGGTTTGTGGTGTGGTAGCTGTCATTCTTAGAGACCGCTACTGTGACTGATGCGTTTATGTACTTTAATTTATAATAAATAAAATTTTAAATTTATAAGTAATATTTAATTTGGCATCCAGAAGCTCAAAGCATTCTATAAACTGGCTACAAAACAATGGTGAACTGCTTTATAGATGCACATGATGAAAGAAGAAATATGGCTTTGTCTTTGAAAGGTAATTCACCTGCTTCTAAAGAAGATTTCACATGTCTTTCAGGGAAAAGGTTGAAGGCAATCCCTTGCAAGTAAGCAATAGCTATCAGGATGCATTAGGTAAAACTAACTTGCACAGTACCCTCGTACCCTTGACCTTCCAAACACATTTGTAGATAATGTTGACACTTCCAACAGCTGACACAAATCCTCATGGTTCTGCGGGAATATATTTCAGTTCTGCATCGGGACTATATTTTCTGTAGTATAAAGTCAATCATTTTTGTAAGATACAAATTGTGAGCTATACTGCAATACAATGCATGTTATAGCCTACACTTTGCAAAATAAAGCCATGGTCTTATAGTACCCACAGTAAGATAAGTTGCTTCTGTGTGGCTGTTGGAGAATGGTCTGATCTGGGTCTAGTCACCGATGCCTTCCAGTGAAGAAGCAGCAGCTTAAATTAAACTGCCAGAGCCAAACACTCTCAGAGGCAGTTTCTGGATCCAGGCTTTGAAGATCTAGATGTTCCTGTAATAGAGAGAGGCAATTGGATGGAGGAGATGAAAACAAAGACACTCACAACAAGCAGCTTCCTAGAACAATGCTTTTTTTTGGTTTCTTTGTTTCCAAAAAAATTTGCTGGAAATGTGATGTGAGAATACATATAAATAGAACTTATTGCTTTTACAGAAGAGTCCTGTTTTGAATATGTATTGGTGTTCAGCTGGATTTATGGAAATACCAATATGTTTTCCTTTCTGCTTAGATGTCTGTGAAATTAGAAAGGTTAGTTTAGTGTTTGTTTACCATCATCTCATTCTACATTTCCAGAATGTACCCTTTCAGTCTGAGTGCAGGCACAATGAAATAAAGTAATAAAATGCAAATTCTATTAAATGTGTAAAATGTTATGTCCTGACCATCCTCCAGGAAAAATTATAGGCTTTATATAGAGCTATGCATTCTGTCAGCATATACATTGTTCTTCAATACAGAAGGCAGAAAAGAAATTGTGAGACAGACGCATAGGAAGCACTGGACTAGATTGGCACTGTCACCTTTGCACTACCAGCTGTTTTGCACTGATTCCCCCAAGTTTATCTGTAGCTGGAAGCAGATGTTGGACAACTCACTGGAAACCCTCCCTGGGGAGGGCTTGACTTACCCATGTGCTGGTGCACTGCTCCCAACACCCTCTCTGTGTGCTGCCAGAATACGGCAGCATGTCTTGTGGTCCACTTCTATCATCTCCCTGTCATGAAGCCCTCTCCATGGGAAGGTATGATTTATAGGCATAACTCTGGTTCAGTAGACCTCATGAATATGCAAGGAAATGGCAAAGGCTGAAAAAGAGGAAGGGAAAGCAGGAGGGAAATTTCTTCATGCATGAGCAGAGAATGAATTTTGGAGGTCGACATTTAAACAAATTAATCTTACTCCTTTTAAAAGCTTTAAGTTTTTATTGCTGTCCAGAGATATACCTGTTCTCTCCTTACTTTCATCAAGGGGGCTGCGTCTGCGGAAGTGTTAAGGAACAGCATGCTGTTACCTCAATATTTTCTTCTCACATACAAAGTTAAATGTCATCTGGATATTACTGACAGAAACTTCTGTCTTTTACCACCACAAACTGAGGATGATATGAGAAAATCATCTCTGAGGATCTGTGTCCCAAGACAAAGACTGAAAAAAATCAGGAAGATTTAAGAGAAACCTGTTTGCTTGCAGCGCTCTGGAGATGCCCCCCCCCAAAACTGTTTGTGTCCTTGTGACGACAACCACATTTGGCTCTCAAAAATTTCAAAACTGGCTCTATCACTTGAGCTGTCTGCCTGGGACTCAGTCAGCTAATACCCAGAATAACTCGGGAATAATCTATTCATGTATTATTCAGAGTCCTGAATAAAGGTTCTTACCCAAAGGTTCTTGGGGACCTGGAATTGCATGTCTGTCTGCCTTTTTTGTCCAGCAAATGTTTACTTGACTTGAGATCCGTGCCTGACCAGGCAAGGATTTGAGGACTGTACCAATCAGGCATGGAGAGATTTTTCTTGGATATAAATTTTCACTAGTTACAATGAGTCATCATCGCTAGATGCTTCAGGGCTTGCATGTCATATTTTTCTGTCTCTCCAAATTTTAGCACTGTGTTGGAGAGATTGTCACAAAAGTATTTTCCAGATGTCCCCAAAAATAGTAATGAAAAAATGTCTTTAATAGAGACGTTTCTAAATTACTAGACTCACCCACTCCTAAAGATGATCAGATATAGACTTACTGTGACAATTGATGCTCAGTGTGTGCCTGGTGCCGAGTCTGCTCTCCAGAAAGTTTCCTTAGGGAAGCCTATCCTGCAATAAAAGACAGTCAGCCTAGTTGTGTGATTTTTATTAGATGTGGTTTCACACTGTGTGAACGCCAACTTGAGATGTTGTTTGTTTGACCAATGCCAGAGATTTTGTGATGTTAAGTCTGGGAAGTGGATAGGATGAATCTGGGTGTGGAGGAGGGTCTGTTGTGGTGTCTCAGGGGATTATGCCTTTGGGAGTTTACGTCTTGGTACACTGGCAGAAAGGGAGCTCTCGGATGTGCATCAGTGGGATGCAATGGAGGACTCAGAAGGGTCTAGGAGGTTTTGGATTTTCATGTAAATGTTCCAACTAAAGTCCAGATTGCTCTGAGATCAAAAGAAGGTGAACAGAACTGAAGAAATTCATTATTCAGACTACCTTGACATGCATAGTCATTCATTACAGTAGAGAAGGAAGTTTTGCATTTGAAGATCTTTTTATTACTGTTTTTTCCTTTGTGCGTAGAAAAAAAATTCTAAAACCTTTAGAAACAGAAAGTGCTTTAATAGTTTAGATTCACCTAAAGGACAGTAAAGAGTATTTCAGGTATTATATCTAATGTTTTTCTAAATTGCATTTTTTCTTTCAAGAAAGCCTACTGCTAGAAATATACTGCCTTGAAAACTCACTGCTCTTTTCTCTTTTTTGTTAACTCTACCTCCTATCCCCAAATTTGAAAAAGGAAGATGCAGTTCTAACAGTGAAAACCCTTTTAGAAGTTCATAAATCAAGGTAAAGAAAGAGGTTGAGAATTTTTTGCTAGTAACTCATGTTTCAAAACAAGCATATCGTCATAAAGCTGGTCAGTAAGAAAGTATCGATATAACTTAATTGCTTTTTCAGTAAAATGTTAAGACTAACAATTGTTTTTTTCTGTTTATCCAGAACTAGAGGCAGAGGAATGGTGCAAGCATCTTTGCATGGAGTGTCTAGGAACCAGGCTCAATGATATAAGTCTTGGGGAACCAGATTTGCTTGCTGCTGGAGTCCAGCGAGAACAAAATGGTAGGTAACTTTGTAATTGCCCCTAGATCAGTTTTGAAGTGATGTCCCATGTTATCTTTGCTTGTGGTGTTTTTTGTGAGGATTTTTACTATTAGCTATAAACACCTCATTAATAACTAAATATGTGGATGTGTTTTTGAGGCTCAATTGTATTTTTTCTACAAATAAAGATGATTAAATCCCATGCCATGTGTTCATTGCATTCACATTTTCCTGTCATGGGAAATGATGACTATGACCTTTTTGGTTCTGGAAACAATGGCCTCTGTGCAGAGAAATGAAACAGCAGCTGTTGTTCCACAGCCTTTGAAAGACACTGATGAACATACCGACACCGCTTTGGACTGCAAAACATATATTTGCTTTAAACTTATAGTTGTCTTGAATAATGGAGTCCAGGTCATCTAAATGTTGTGAAACATAGCTGAAAAGGGCAATGAAAGATGCTAGTCAACACTAAGCCTGAGCTTGTAAGGCTTCATCTAAAGACTGTTTGGAAGAGAAGTTTAGATTAGACACATCCACAGGAAGTAAGCTAGTGGATGGAATATGAAATAACAGAAGAAAATCTGTGATTATCTTGTCATTTAATTCCTATTAATGAACATGAGGGCAACACAAAATATGCTCATTTATTCCTCCTTAAATTACAGCACTCAATGATTATTAATGTCTTGATGCTTTTATAAAATCCAATAGCTTTTAACAAACTAATACAGCAAAGTGCCTCAATGGTCATAAAATATCAAGCCAACTGTCATTATAAACAAAATTACATAATTAAATTGTAGAATGAATAGCACTGTATTGATTGTATTGTATTAATTTCATAGTAGAGTCCAGACATCTCTGAACCTGATAACACAAAACATACAGAAATATTTAAGAAATTTCATTCAAAAATTAGACATTGTTTGAGTGCAATTTAAAAGAAGTTCAAATGTTTGTGAAGTTGTTTGCCTGTTATGAGAAAAAGGATTTAATTTGTAGTCTCAGATTGCTTCGCAAATATAGAATGGAGAACTACTAGTGCTATAGGAAAGTGATAATGATCAGACACCACTCAAAGCATCTTATCTGCTATATGCTCATAGGCTATAGGTATAAAACTCATAAGCATACTGTTAAAGAGGGAACTATGTAAGGAGGTGGAGTTCCTTCACAAATGTGAAGGAAAATAAATCTTGTCAAAAGCCTGTGATGTCAGCAGAAAAATAGCTTCAAATTCCTCAAGCTGTTTCTGCAGTGAATGCATATATTGTCCAGTAGCTTTTGGACATAGATGGCAAATACTGCATTTCGTCTTGTTCTTGAAAGAGATCCAGTTACACCCATGACCTCCAGAAGACAAAGATTAGTTCTGTTGTGTGAACAAGTCTTGATTCAATTGCCTTAGTCTAGAAATTAATTGCAGTGCTACAAACCAGCATATATGAACATAATTAGCATCTTTATTGTTCTAAGTAAATAAATGAAAGGAAACAAAGAGGCAAAACACGTATTTGTTGTACAAATCACATGAATAAATATGCATGGAGGATATCATTAGCCACGTTCTTTTAAACCAAGTGGCTGAATACATATAATCCAATATTTGATGAGCATGCTCTGCTAAATCAGTAGTTACAATATCTCATACAAGTAATTCTGACACCTATCCGCTTCTTTCCCTCAACCCCTTGATGCACAACTCTGCATTTTAATAAGTATCTTTGAAATTCAAAGTTGTCTCCTTAGTTGTCTTGTTCAGAAGCAAAGCAAATTCTGTTCTGGGAGTGTCTGAATCAACTTGGAAAGAGGGGAGAGTACAGAGATTCTTACTATTGGTATTAAATCTATCATGTGGTTCATTTAGCTGTGCTGTAAGAACATGCAGTTGCTCTCAGATTTCTTTAGCTGATTCATTCAGTAAAATGAGTTGAGTGGAATCGTGACTTCAATTTATACTAGTTATCTTATTCTGCAAACTTGGCAGTGTCATTCCCATGTCAATCCCAGTGTCAATCACATGACAGTTCTATGGGAAAGGTGACTAATTAGAGGCTGGAATCATTTGGAGAGCTCTGATAAAAAATTCAGATTTTAAATTTATTTTCTTGCACATTTTCCCTGTATTGTAGCTTTTAAAATCATTCTAACAAAAGTTATAGTTCAAAACATACCTAAAAACCTTTTAAAAGTCTACTGAGCTTCTGTTGACCCGAAACTTAAAGGTCAAAGTAAATTTTGCAGTCTGAAATTCATGAAAAGTGTCTATATGTCTGAAAAGTTTACGTTCTTGCTCAATGTGAAAATGGCAGCTGTGTCACTCTCAGGGTCATTTGATTGTTTTTTTGTTAGACAAAATCTGTACACTGGTATAATACCTTTGAATGTCATTATTGCAAGTATGTCAACTTCCAGAATTCCTTCTGTGTTAGTCAATGTATTAATATTTACTTGAAGCAGAGGTGTGAGAATACAATTTGTAAAACCAGCAATAGAATCATAAAACCTCAGCATCTAGTTTTCTGCAGGTTCTGTTGGCTGAACAATACGAGGGCTTTATTTCAGGTCACTGAACAAAAGATATCTCTTAATATATGGGCAAGATCACAGATTGCAGTGTCATAAAGACGACAGTGCCTGTGGTTTTGCAGTTTTAGATTTTTTTTTTTTTACATCCTAAGGGCTAAAAGTAATTGAATGGTGTTATACTGTTGATATCTCTATGATATGACAGGATGTTAATGCCATTAATCACGAGAGAACAGGTGTAGTAACTATTAATCCCATATCATTCCACTGTCTTTTTTCAAATGGTTACTTTGCCCTAAAGATTTTCTGAGAAGTTAAAATTTTGATAAAGATACTTCCTTCATCATAAAAGAACTAGCCTAATAATTTTTTTCATGAGCTACATTGTGTTTTTCTAGCAATAATATTTTTAATGTGCTGTCTACTTCGTCTGTCCAACTACTTGCCCATTCTGGTCTTTAGAGGACATTTGCATGGTGTATGTCATGTACTTGTAAGGGTACTCACTGAAGGGATCAAGTAAATTGGCTATATCTTGAAAAAACAATAAGTTTTCTGTTGTATAGGTTTCTGGTTTAGTGCCTGTATATGACCACTGTAACCAGTATCTTCAATTTGTAATAGTTTTCTTAATTGCTAACGTGTATGCCATGAGACCACAAAAACTCATTGCTACGTGCTACTTATATTTTTTATACCCAAGGACTCAGATTTCATAAAATACTTGTCAAGGAAAATAAGTGTGTTTTCTGTGATTTATCTAACATCTCTTTTTGTTACATCTGAGTCTGTTCATCCTTCCGCTCTCACTCTTGTGGTTCTCCCGAGAAGAGCTTTTGATTTCAGAAAACACCTGATTCTCTGTGACAAGAATGCAACAATATGGTCTGCAAAACAGTTTGTTCCAAAAGCTAGCAAAATTTGTGTTTGATGTGCAAATGTCACAGCTAAAAGGCCATACATTCATCTGGTATTTCTGTCATATGAGGATAAAAATTTACAGTTGTGCAACAATCTGAAAGAGATGTTCTTTTATGCTTCCAAGTTGTTCAGTAGGTGCTAGTGAGACCTATTATATTGTGGTTGCACTGTTGCTTGACCCTCTAGCACCAAGCAGTTCTGCACTGGTGATAGTTAAAAGAACCAAACTATAGATCTTCACTGCTTATAGCAGAGAACTCTGGCTATTGAGTCTTGTAGGAAGACTAGAGAAGACATCTAAGCAACTCTAGTGCAAAGCACATCAGTATCAGAAAGCTTCTCACTGGACTTCATTTCTGTTATTATTTCCAAGAAGTATTACCCTAAGTGTTGCTGTGTAAACTCGGCTGCAGAAATGACACTTCAGTGGTTTTCTTTTAACAGTTAAGATTCACAACTAATAGCTGCTTAGTTTGCGATGATATGCAGATTTCAATAAAAGTGAGATTTGAAATGAAGCTTCTGTTACTCTCCAAACATTTTACCTTCTTTCTCCTTCGAATCTAAGTGATTTGTGTTCCTCATGCCTATAGCAGCAACACTGTTTCTGTTGAAATTTCTTTTCACACCAAACAGTCTCTTACTACTTATGAATGTCCATTTAGATTATTTGATAAAGAATGAAAATATAGTCTTAAATCAAAAGCAGTAAAGACTACATGATCGTATTCAGATAACAAATTAATAAAGTGGCAGTGGAGCTGTATATACAATGATAAGACAAGTAATAATACACAGGTATAACTCTGGGAAAGAAATTCTGGACTCAGTTGGATCTGATAACATTGCTGACAAGTAGTCTCCTGAGCAATATCATGTAATACTTACACACATGTTTTGTATTCCTTAGGTTTCTCAAGCTGCTGCTAGGGAAAGAAATCGTGAATGTAGAGTGCTGTCTTCATCTGGAAGACCTGGAAACTTCCTTTCCAGTTTTCAATGCATTTGGAAGCATTTGTAGTACACCCCAAAACATAATAACAAAAACAAGTGGTTTTTTTTAATATTTTATCTGCCTAGTTGTCATCATAGATAGAATTTGTCCATGCTCATGATTTTTTTTTAAATATCACTGTTTCTGAAGTGTCACTGTATTTTCATTCTTTATAAAATGAAATAATTATGAAGTCATCCAAACAGACAGTACACAATGACAGACTATATTTACTGTGAAAAAGAAATAGTAATATTCAAGACAATATTGGTTAAATGTTATGTGTAGACAGTGCTACTCAGTTCACTCTTTAAGAGCAGGTACTTCTCTTTCGTGAACTCTATTCCTATTTTGAACACTAAATAATAACACTAAAATAACTGAACACTTGGACTAAATCATATTCTATTCAATTTTACTTGTAAAACTGGTGTAAACAGTGAATAAAATAGGCAAATGTAACAATGCAAATTTTTTGCACTGAAGAAAAGGCCCTTTCCATCTTTTGCTGCTGCTGTAGCTCATTTATTGTTAGGTGTCATGCCTGTGATGTCAGTGTGATGTTTTTCTATTATGTGTTAAGTGGTGCTTTGGCCTTTTTTTTTTTTTAATGCCTTCTAAAGCTAATTTTGATTTTAGAAGTCTGTAGAGATTTGAAAGATAATTGATTTTTTTATTTTTACTCCCTTTAAATTAATATAAAATTGCTTCCTTTGTAAAGTTTGTCATCTTTTTCATAACATTTGTTTTACCTTCCTTTTTCATTTAAAAAGATTCCACAGTACAGCAGTCTTGCTTCCTTGCAAGGAAGTCATTAATTTCTGCTAGTACAAATGTAGCTTTTCATAGTGAACAAAATCCTTGAATCCTCGGAAAAGGATTATGAGTTATTTTTTTGTGCTACATACTGAGATTGCAAACTACAACCAAAGCTTTGTAATTACATTCACAGAACTGACTTGTTTTAGGGCATTTTCCAGGGTCTATAGAATTCCTGTTGGTGATTTACTACATAAAAGCATTTTGCATGTTTTTTATTCATCTTCTGTTATCCTTAATCCATTTTTATACTTTGATTTTTTTAAAAAGTAAAGCAAACATAACCAGCTTAATTCAGAAGAGAGACGTGTTTACAATTTAAATAGCTGGTTAATCCAGAGAGTTTTCAGATTCTTCTCTACATTACTACTTGTCAGTGAAACAATTTAAAATAATTTGTTTATGGTAGCCCTTATGTTTTCACTGAGATGTTAGTAAACAATTCCGTACATTTTTTAATACAAGCAAAGGTTCCTCACTGTGTAAAGCAGGAGAGAATTGTTCTAATAGACCTGCCATATGAACGAACACAAAATGCTGTGACTTCAAGATTTAGAGCTCTCTTTCCACCTGAAAATGAGCTAAAGATGGTCAACAGCAGAAGTGTCATAGATGGAGAAGGAGTTTCTTCCATATAGAAACTGAATGATAAAGCCTTTTCCTATATAGATCCCACCAACCTGACTGCCTCCTTCCACAGGTATTTTTTCCTTTGCATTGAAGCTGAAATGAAACAAAGCATCTGGATTGCAAGATTGCAATGTTATCTGGTCAGTTTTCCAGCTGGGATTATTCAGGCAAAGGAATCCAGTGATAAAATGTGTAGAATGGGGTTCATTGGGCCTCACAGTCGTTTTGCTTCCCTAGTACAGCTGGACTTTCAGCTGGAAGATGAGAGCATTTCAGAGTTGCTGCCAAGCCTCCATCTCAGTCAATGTGCTCATTTTAACACAGACTGTTATGCTCCTGTGCTCTGGAAAATATTAAAGGTCATATTTTTGCCAAATCCCAAATGCTAAACACCTCTACATGCGCGAAGTGTATGATGAAGCATTGCTCTGTTTAGTCAAGGAGATGCGAAAGAGCAGTTACACTGAAAAGAGTGAAATAATAAGCTGAACAATATATCAGCATTTTTTTCTCATCCTGGTTCCCCCACTCCGTGAACTTTGCTCTCACCAGTTTTAGAGGAAGGAGGAGGCTAGTGATGCCGAATGCTGAAGAGTTGCACGTGCTCAGTCTCAGCCTTGTCTTGTAGGATAGCGTCTAATTGTTTGGTTTCTTCCATCTCCATATTTTCTGGGTCCCCTCATTAACTTCTATTTACTTAATCTTACTACCAAATGTACTGTTATTATCTCATCCGACTCATATACAGATGGTGACTGACCCGCAGAGAAGCTAAATATCCTATTCAATGTGATTCAGAAGATCTGGTGACAGAATTCAGCTGGGATTCCCAAATCTAGCCTATGAATGTTTGTTCTTGCCTGGAAGAGTTTAAGGGCAAAAATTGCCTCTAAAAACTGGATGATTGTATTAACATTACCTAGATTCCTGTTCAAATATTTTCTGAAATGGAAATAATTGGGCCTTGTGTTTTAATTCCTAAAATCATTTAATAGTATCCACACCATTCCATGTCCTCAATTTCCCACTGCTCAAAAGTATTTCTAAGTTTTTGTTTCAAGTGTAAATATATCCATTCTCAGTCTTCTCCAGCACATATGTCTGTACACTTGCTTTTCTTGCCAATTTGAGTAAGTACCAAGAGTGCCACATTTTGCCCTGCAGCTGATGTTCAGTTTAATCAGACATACTTTCTTTAATCCATGACACCTCACCTTAGACTCTGACCTCCCATGCAAAGTCAGCAAATGTCTCCTGACAGTTTGAGGATACCATATGTCCTGAATATCCTACATACAATAATATCCTCAAAAGCTTCAGAGAAGTTGAGCATTTAATGAGTATCCTGGTAACTTCTAAAATAAGTTGAATTATTGTGTGCCTTCAACACAGCATTTCAATGTTTACTTCAGAAAATAATTACACCTTTCCATTTTCTCTGCTGTCTGAGGCTCTCTGTCAGTGTAGACAGAGAAAGGAAAAAATTTCCATTCTCATAGAGTAGCCCCATTCTCCCATAGACACATTGTGTGATTTCATGTAATGTAAAGAAGAGGCCAAGAGAACCAGACAGTATATCAGTCATCTGTATCTTTCTCTCAAATAGAGGAGGTAAGTAACAGAAAGTAACAGCATGGCAATGCAAAAATGGATTATAATATATGATAAAAGCACACCTGCATAGCTCCAAGGCATTTTTGTATGACTATCACGACATACGGATACTGAAAAAGCGCGTATATATTTATATATATTGTATGTATAAATCCCCATATAATTCCATTGCAGATTCTCTTGTTCTCCATTGCAAATTCTCTTGTTCTCCACCATTCTCTTCCCAATGCAGTCATTGACCCGTACTCCCATGTAAGTCTTTCCATTTACTTCGGCAGGCGTCACTTTAGACCTGTGCCCAACGCACTCCTCTAGGGGTTAGGGGAAATTCTAATCTAAACTAGTTGTGCTGTGTGTCAAAAGGCTTTTACAAAACATGAGGAGTTTCACACTTGGGGCCTTAGTCATAAAATTAAACTTTTAGGGCTAACACCCATTACTGTGATTAATGATGGCTAGAGCCGGGGAGAAGACATTGAATGGCTATGAGACTGAATGAATCAATCGGTGATTTATTAATAGGACAAAATTCAATTGACTGGAACAGAATAACATTGGGGATGAGAAGTTTACTTATAGCTATGCAATTCTTACTGGCCACCCAGCAGTTCTGTGCTTCCATTAGTTCCTCAGCCAAACTTTTGCTACTTTATTCACACACACACACACACATGCACTCACACACATGCACTTCTAACATATTTTATACTAACTCACTTTTTCACAATATTTTCACTGATTTTTCAGAAAAGTATGTTTATATAAAATTTTCAAAAAATGGTGACATAATGTCTATGATATTGAACATCAAACACAATGGGAAGCTGCATCTAATTTTGACTGTTATGATAAATTTCTCTCACTTTATTTCTCTTCTGATTATTTTAAATTTCTTCCTAAGTTTTATGAGGAAGCCCTGAGAAAATTCAATGCAAATAATGGATTAAAAATGTTTCACATCAATCTGTCATTCATTTATTAAGTAATTGGAGATGATTTTCCTCTCCAGTGTCCTTTTAAAGTATGTTTTCCCAGCACTGTTTACTGAATGAGCATTGCTTATGTTCATACTTTAAATCATTCTTACCTTTTTTTGTCAACACCCTTCAGTGCAGTAGCATTGAGATTTTGCATTTCTATCCTATTTCAAAATTGAAAGGAAATTGTGAGAGTAAGTTGTGAATCAGCTGCACTCTCTCATATTACGATATTAAGCTGTAAGATTTCAGTACCTTTAGAGTTAAAATGTAGGCTATCACTTCCAACTGTACAACCTGAAGTTTAACTGAGTTTTTCATTCCTTGTAGAAGCAACTTACAGAAACAGTTATTCTTCAGAGAAAATTGCAGTTCTGTTTAAAATTATCTTGCTATTACTGTGGTTTACTTACTTCCAGAGAAGTTAATGTTGTTTTATATAATCTAGTATTTTTCCTTTTTTCTTTTTTTTTTTAAAGGGTAGTTTTTGCATTGCTTATTAAATCACATGCGATTCAGGCACTTCTGAAAATTGTTAATGCCCTTGACCTATTACTGCAATGAGTGCAGTCTGCAGTGGAATTGCAGCTGATAGCAATTGGTGTCATGACCATAATAATATATCCTGTTGTAATCAGATTTTTCAAGAAAGCAGTAGATGATTAAAAAAGTTATTAATTTGATAAATGATAATGAGTTTGTCAAATAAATAGAACCTGAACACAAAGACCATAATTATTAACAAGCTTCAGTAAATAAACCTGGGTTTTCAATTTCAAGGACAATTTTCCTAAGGGGCAATGGTTGTACATGCATGTTTGCCAAGATACCTACAATCCTATTCTTTGAGAAAGGAGCCTCTATCAGAGTGAGTTTTGATTTGCAAAGGGTTGTGGCCTTTAATGTGATGATAAATGACTTCAGTTAAGTCAGTGGGGACATATGTCAAACAGAACTATACAGATCATCTGTGAAAGATGTTTCACTCTGATGCATTATTTGTAATGAAAATGAAATTAAGAAGACTCTCCTCTTATTCTTCTCACGTACACTAGCAAGGCTTCTTCGACATCAGTGAATCGTCACCTCTGTTCAAGGCTAAAACTTTGGCCTTGATCTCTGAAACATTGGCAACTAAAAACTTTATTTTTAAAATTTTTTTCCCAGTATAAAATCTTACTTTAACTGGTAACGCCTTATTCTGTGTTGTGTTTTCTTTTTTTCCAGAACGATTCAATGTATATCTTATGCCTACACCAAATTTAGATATCTATGGGGAATGTACAATGCAGATCACACACGAAAACATCTATCTCTGGGACATCCACAACGCTAAGGTTAAGCTGGTCATGTGGCCTTTGAGCTCTTTGAGGAGATATGGACGTGACTCAACATGGTTCACATTCGAGTCTGGAAGGTAAGAGCTAAGGAGAAGCAGCAAGAAGAACAAATAAGCAGTAATTTTCGAGAAGCATTCTGATAAGTTAGATTAGCCTCTCATTATAAAGAAGAGCAGAATACATGGCCTCTTCATAGACTTCTGTTTGCTGAATATTACTTTTCAATATATTCATCCCAGTGTTTGTAGTAAACATTAATATATCTTATATTTAAAATGAGCTTAAATTTCCTCTGACTTTTATTTAACTGCAGCTGGATTGTCATTCTTAAGATTTATGAGTCTCACCGTGCTTTAACACTAGTGTGGTATAATTTGAGTACTTTTGACATAGAAGAGATTAATTCTGGATCATGGAAAAGGCTCATCACACAATATGAATGCAATAACTTCTGTTACGGTAGATATTACTCTTTTCAGATGTTCCTGATGACTGATTGTCACCCTAGAGTATAATTGCAAGCAAGAGTCCAGAGAACATTGTGAACTCATAAAAAGGCTAGATCTTTTTTCTGCCTGCAGTTTTAATCCTTATTGCCATTTCCATCTTCAATCGGATTTAAATGTCCATTGCGCTCTGTTTGGCCTCCCTTTCATATCTTGTTAATGCATTTCGTATCTTGCTGTTAGGTCCACTGCCTTTTCTGCGTTTCTGCACAGAAATAATTTGGCGTTTATCTCTGTCCTGTATTCTTCTTGTATGTTTCATCTTGTATTTTATGGTTCTAGACTTTTCTAAGTTTGTCATACTGCCTCATGCGGAGCCTGAATTTTTCTGAAGTAACCTATGAAATTACAGGTGTCTCTATACTCTTGGGTTAGCCACACTGCCTTGTTAAAAATTGCATTTCTGTGTGACTTCCTTATTCAATATCATTAACAAATATTCACAAAAGTACAGTTGGTGATCACAAACATAAACATGGATCAAATGGGTCCTACAGCCTAAGCAGGTGATGACCAAAATTCCTCTGCACGTTCTTGTAGATGGTAGTTACCACTTAACTTAGTATATCCGGACTGATGTCACCAGAACATTTTAGTGCTCTGCTATTTTTCTGTGATGACTCCACCATTAAAAATAATGAAGACATCATTACTTTTTGTATTTAATATTGTTTTACTAAAAATTAGTAATGCCTGATGCATGTTTCAATTTAATTTCAATGATTAGGCAGTGGGGCTTATTCAAATATGCAATTTTAGCAAGAATAATTTGCTAAATTATTCCTTCCCCTAGGCCTCAATCTACCTCATGTGAAACTAGTTCGAGCAGCATACCTTTACAATACCAGAAAGTGAACAAAAACCCAAAAATAATGCCTGAAACCTACCATATTATTCTGGGGAAAACCAAACAAGCAAGCAAGCAAGCAAAGAAACAAAAACCCTAGGATTTTGCTTTATCCCTTTCCTTGTGAATATCCCACTCATCTGACTCTTTGGCTAAATTTGTATTTGCAAGTATGCATTTTATTACAGGGGAAGGGGTTATTTTTGCCTAAAAAGGTAGTGATTGAAGACTTATTAATGTTTGCTTATTTAGAGTACTATGTATGCCTGTGAGTAGACTCACTTCTTTTAATTTATTCTGAAGGAATCTGTGTTTGGAAATGTAAATCACCACTAATTAAAATTAAGCTGCTAAAATGAATTCAGATTAATCACTTAAAGTTGATTTCTTATACGTGTCTCAAAATGTAGGTGTGTCATTCTCTACAGTGTTTAAGTTGTGAAAAAAGTCATTCTGTATCAGTGAAATTCTGGTGCTTTTTAGAAGATAGTTCTTTCTGTACTGCTCTTTTTATCTACGGCACATCAGTACTAACAAATTATATATAGCAATTGTATATATTCAAGTAAAATGTGATTTTTTTTCTCTCTGCTTTTTCAAGCCTCCTACAGCATTTTAATTCCATACTAGTATCTGAATGTCATCTGCCCCTACAATCCATAAATCATGCAACCCGATGAAATGTGGATTGTTTTCCTGTGTTTTATTATTATGTGCTATGTCTGCCTTTATCTGTCATGCCTGATTGTCTTAGATCTGATTCCTTCCTTTTGCTTGCTTGGGAGTGCTTTATCCATTTGATATGGAAATGTATAAAGACTAGATTTAGACTGGTAGAAAAATTTAGAGGTAAAAAATAGGACTACAGAAAAGTCAATATCTTCAATAGCATCCAAAGACTATATAGCGCAACACTAATGGTCATTTTAAGATCTGTTGTCGATTTGCTTGGTTTTCTATTTTTATGATTTTAATCAGCATCTTTCTAATCTTTCTGAACATGATTTTCTTTGTCCCTTGATCTGCTAGTACCTTAATGCAGTAAATTCCTGATGCATGTTGTCTTATCAGAAGTGAAGAGCTCATCCGTGTTTTATGAGAATGTAATGCCGTAAAAGTAGTGTTGCTTTAATTTTTCCCTAAGGCTTATTATTAAGTGTAGGCAATTGCTTTAAAGGAAATATTTTTAAAAAGGTTCTTATTTTTTACTGAGTTTTAGCAGCTGTGCAGTGTACATGTAAGTGGTTTGCATGAACGTTAAGAGCTCAGTTTTATATATTTATTATCCATCCCTAGTTTTGGTATTACAGGTATTTATTATTACTGATATATATTATTGGGCATTATTGGTTTCAGAAAATAAATCTCTCCCATTAAAATAAATGAATATATCCACAAAAAGATACTGTGATAAATAGTGGATCAAAATTAAGCTTTCAGGCAATTAAATTTGTCTTTTAATGTTTCTTTGCATTTAAATGGAATATGGACCTGAATGTATAAAATTAAACTCTTCACTTGCCTAATGAAATGTAATAACAACATGACTGGGAGGATGTCTAAAACACGGGAGGAATGAACACAGATTCTTCTACACTGCCAGATTTTTCTCTTTAGTATTGCACTGAATTTGAGTTTGTAAATATGTGTCTTTGCACTACCTATAAAGTTAGACCCATCCTTATTTTTCATTATTTAGTGAGCTAATGAAAGTAAATATTTCTTGCACAGTGATTTACTTAATTTGCGTTCTTCCTTATCCAAACTCTGCTGAGATTTGGGGGAAGCACAGTTTTGTGTGGCTTAGGTCAATGCTGGATGGAGAGATTTGCGTTGTTTAAAGTACCTGATTGGGGCTAATCCCATGCAATGTTATACATCGATCAGAAAGCAGTAATTCACAATATTGCTGTTCAATGTATTTATCAATGACATGGATAGCAACATCGAGTGTACCCTCAGCAAGTTTGCAGATGACACCAAGCTGAGTGGTACGGTTGAGACACCAGAAGGACGGGATGCCATCCAGAGGGACCTGGACAAGCTGGAGAGATGGGCCTGTGTGAACCTCATGAGGTTCAACATGGCCAAGTGCAAGGTCCTACACCTGGGTCGGGGTAATCCCTGCTATCGATACAGGCTGGGGGATGGAAGGATCGAGAGCAGCTCTGCTGAGAGGGACTTGAGGGTACTGATAGATGAAAGGCTGGACATGAGCCAGCAATGTGCGCTGGCAGCCCAGAGGGCCAACCATGTCCTGGGCTGCATCAAGAGAAGCATGGCCAGCAGGTCGAGAGAGGTGATTCTGCCCCTCTACTCTGCTCTGGTGAGACCTCACCTGGAGTACTG
>Ga0065711_1037601_pt1 | contig 19670 bp, 9 predicted proteins | sample Hoacrofraction12_FD_59098 | JGI IMG/M metagenome (GOLD analysis project Ga0065711, IMG submission 59098) | Hoatzin crop microbial communities from Cojedes, Venezuela - Epithelial fraction 12 v2 (version 2) | ecosystem: Host-associated > Birds > Digestive system > Esophagus > Crop | place... | reverse complement strand
TGAGCTTGGAGGAGGTGATCCTTGAATACTGACCAGCTTTCTTGGGCCCCTCTCCCCTCAAGGGCTTTATCCCATGGTATTCTACCAAGCAGTTCCCTGAGGAGGCCAAAGTCTGCTCTCCTGAAGTCCAGGGTCGCGAGCTTGCTGCACTAACTCCTCGCTGCCTGAAGGATCTTAAACTCCATCATTTCGTGGTCACTGCAGCCAAGGCTGCCCTTGACTATCACAATCCCCACCCACCCCTCCTTGTTGGTGAGAACAAGGTCCAGCATCGCACCTCTCCTTGTGGGCTCCTCTATCACTTGGAGGAGGAAGTTGTCATCAACACATTCCAGGAACCTCCTGGATTGTCTGTACCCTGCTGTGTTGTCCCTCCAACAAACGTCGGGGTGGTTGAAGTCCCCCATGAGGACCAGGGCTTTTGAACGTGGGGCTTCTCCTATGTGCCTGTAGAGGGCTTCATACGCTCTCTTGTCCTGGTCAGGTGGCCTGTAGCAGACTCCCACTGTAATGTCGCCTGTACCTGCCCTGCTTTTAATCTTGACCCACAGGCTCTCCGTGGGCTCCTCATCCAATCCCAGGCAGAGCTCCATGCACTCCAGCCTATCTTTGACACAGAGGGTGACATCTCCTTCTCGTCTCCCCTACCTGTCTTTCCTAAAGAGCCTGTATCCTCCCATCCCAATACTCCAGTCATAGGAGCTGTCCCACCACGTCTCCGTGATGCCAATGATATCTTAGCTCCACAGATGTGCACACATCTCTAGCTGCACCGTTGCTGCCGCACAGCTCCCTGTTCCGTACCCTCACTGACTCAGAAGAGCGAAGGTCCTTGCTAGCACACCATCCACTAACAGCTGAGTTACACTAGAAAATACCACATATTCTAACAGAAACGTCGAGATGTTTGAACTTAGTGCCGTTTTTTAAATCATCTCAAACCTCTTTAAGAACAGAATTATGGTATTGCTTTGTCCTCTCTTGAGGCATAGCCAAGAAAGAATTTGCTACCCACATAGCAGAGGACAGCAAGGCTGTAATTTGGCATTGGAGACTAAAAAAATACTGTCTCTAGCTGAAAAGGCAAAGTAAAAGAGATAGGAAAATGATAAGAAAAAACAGAATTTGCAGTTAACTTTCAGCCCTTTCTGAAAAGAATCATGGGGTTTCAATGCATCATTTCTCATCTGTGTGTGAGTTTCTGGCTGATTCTAAATAATTCTATCACTGCTTCCCAAAACTACACATCATACAGCACAGCACAAGAAATTAATGTAGCCTCTGGAAATACAGAAATAATGCAATCTTAATCTTGTAGTAATGCTTCCAAACTGTAAGGATTTCTTTTATCTTTAAACTCAGTAAAATAAATTTCTTTCTCTGTTCCTCAGAAGGAAAGCCAGGTTAGACTCTTATTTGTATATCTAATAGTACAGGCCTACTGCGGCTTCTTGAAGGTATACAACAGATTTTGGGAAATGTGGATGAAACACAAGAATAACTGTAAGAAAATAGTGCTTGAATGCAGATTCCCCAAAGGACTGTCATATAACGTTAAAACTGATGTGCTTCTATGTGATAGCTAAGGGAAAAAAAGATTAAGGAAAGCAGCACATGGTATGACTCTGATTAATTCATATCGACTTTCTGCCAGATTCAAAGGCAAAGACACACACACAAAAATGCTAAATATGATGACATTAAAGCCTTTAATGAATTCAGGTGAAAAGAAGATTCTCAGAGGTTTTTTAAAAGTCTTACTGAATAGAAGTATATTCCCTACAAAGAATTTGGAAATCTGCCATGGTAGATACGGGTTAGTAAGTCAGAAATTTATTCAGGAGGCAAAGTTAAGCACCTTGAAAGTCAATATGTTAATCTTGAATTCAGTCTTCCCTTTAATGGTCACCTGGGGTGAAGTTCCTGTAAAACTGATACGATAGGAATTGTACGGTTAGACTGAATAACCCTAGGTTTTACCTACTGGAAGTCTGAAGGTATACTATGGAGACTGACACACATCAGGAAATATTAACCTTGTGGTACATATATTCTTTAGGTAGGCAAGAAAGCAGGAATAGAAGGCCTCTTATTGAACTTAATGACTGAAAGTATGCTGAAAAGTCAACAAATGATTAAAAAAAAAGAAGTTCTCTAAAAGACCATAAATTAGAAACAGTCTGACATACACAGCCAGGTAGCTAGCAATGAACTTAAAAGAAAAAAAATAACGCTAACAGCAGTAATGGTAAAATGAAGTTCATTTCATATGCATATTTGTCTTGTTAATAAGAATAATAATTATATTTTTCCACACAGAAAATATTGTTCACTGATTACCCGAATTCTCTTTAAAGCCTACAAACTACTTAACCCTGCTTTTGGCTTGGAGGGGTCTATAAAAGTAACTTTTAATTATTTATGTCACATGAAGCCTCAAACTCATTTCTTTTTATAGACAGCAATAAAGACCGTAATTGCATGAAATGAGTATCAGGTCTGAAAAACTCTCACTGGCTGATTTATTTCACAACGAATTGTTTTTACTGAATTTCTTTTTCTTCTCACATAGGGATTCCCTTGGGACTCACATCGACTGACCTTTGGACATGCAAATACATAGAATTTTTGAGGCAGTAGAGACTGCTTTACAGTTGCTGCTAAGTACTGTCCGGGCTGCTTCTGTTATTCTTGTCCACATTAAGGTTTTTTTTTTTTTTTAATGCAACTTACAAAAGGTATTAGCAATATCACCAATGTAGCAATAGCCATAGTCCATAAAATAATACATTCAAACACTTTGCAGAAAAAGTCTCAGAAATAAAAGCAATTATATAGTCAAGACTGCTGAAATAGGCAGTGTGAAGACTGGCAGAAGTTACGAAATGCCACTTTGATCAAAAGTCTGTAACGTTATGTTACATTATGCAGTAACAGAAGAGACACAAGACAGAGAATGCTGGTACCCCATTGCTAGACCAGACTAAAATAATTACGTCTTCCCACGATAAGAGTTATAGGGCAAAACAATGCATTACAATGCACAGCCCTGGGAAAACATTGGTCTGGAAATAAATCTAAAAAAATCTAATTACTTGTTCTAAGCCTGTAGCACATCTAAGTAGTGAAAAACATTATGAGGGCACTATCAAATTGAAAATCTTATACTACACAATTTGTCTTCATTAACACATATCTATTATTTTGTAACACATATCTAGTCTTCTGTTCATAATGTATTTCCCTTCCACATCTTCCAGAGCTTCAATTATATCAGGGTTTTCAATGTTACACTGGAGTATTTACTGGATTTTTTTGTATTGTGTACTACAAAAGTAAACGATTATATTTGCCAAGTTTAAAACAATTAATTCAGTGATGACCCACTGTACTACGGTGAATTCTCTGAGTCTTATTCTTGACCTTCATTTCTTGCCATTTGTATTACAGTAACACCTTTTCTTGCTGAGATTTTAATAATTAGATTTTTCTTAAACTAATAATTACTTCTGGTAACTCACTAACAGCCTGTTCTTCCACCCTCTCTTTCCAGTGCTCCTTCTCATAGCTGAAGAGGCTCTGAAAAAAAAAATTTGTTTTTCCTTTATTCTCTTCTGATGAAATAAGCAGAATCAACCATTCACAGAGAAACTATTAGTTCTTATGCGCTGGGTGTATTTAATGGAGTTGCACTTTAGCACGATCACAAATATTTCATTTCTACTTCATGGTGCTAGCTGCATCTCGCTAGGAGCCGGGAACTTCCCAAACATAAAATGATGAAGTATCATTGTGTTTCCTCATCTGGAAACTGACAACTTTTCCTACCACTGAAATGCACACTGTGCATTACAAATCTCTCCAAGATCCACATGTAGGAAAGAACAAGTAAACAGGTCAAAAAGGCATGCTTTAGGAAACCTGGAAAGAATGAGTAGTGTCATAAACAAAATAGGTTTACAACTGCCTCCGAGAACTACTTCATCAAATCAGCCTCCTCAGGGAAATAACAAAATTAACTACTGCTCTGGACTCAAAAAATCATTGCACATCCCTTTAAGAAACAGTTTTCCCAAATGTTTTTCTTTTTTTCCAGGAAAGTTCCAGGGTGTCAAGAAAATAAGCACTTCCATTCATCAAAAGAACAGTAACATATTTTTGCAAGAATGTGCTCTTTCCTCCAGTTAAGTGTTAACATATATTGAAAGGCTTCAATTGAGATGCAAACCTTAATAGATTTTTATATTAATTTAGGGACAAAAATTTCAGAGATAACATCCTAGGGATCTCCTATAGAAGGTAAACCAGATTTCATACAGTAAAATAAACATTCTTTTTCTTTCAGCAGGTTATTTTCTTCATGGCACCACTACTACAGACCCTTGTGAATGATCTCTCTCGTTGGGGAACAAAAATACTCCTCCAGCAGGTCACAACAGTTAATCTAGTTGTAAGAACAACCTTAGGTGCATTTTGCTCAACCTTGTTTTTGTTTTGTTCCTTCAAAAAACCTGGTGCTTTGGAATTCCATTATATTGTACAGAAGAGAGCTGAAGTACTAGCTGGTACAGACACTGTGGCTCCACCTCAGTAGTGTCTAACCTTACGCACATATTAAGTAGTTGCTCTCCCAAATACATTTTCTAAGGTCTCAAATTATTGTCTGACCCTGTCAGGACTTCTTGACTTTAATAAGTGTTCAGATTGTGCAGAGATATAATTGGCTGATACAAGTTGCAGGACTCGAATCTGACTGGGCAAAACAAAAAAAAGAAAAAAGTGCTTTTTCCACAGTGCAGACAGGAAGCCACAGACATTTAACATTGAGAATATTAACAAATACTAACTTTTTTTTTTAAAAAAAACTGTGAGCAGTTCAACAACAATTCTCTTTACACCGATCATTAAAGTAGCCCAGTTACATTTCACTGGGAGGACTGTATGCAAAGTTAAGCACAGTTCATCTGGGATAAGTATAGTTTGCTCAAGGTCATATGAAATCTATTAACAAAGGTGGCATTTTGAGAGTGCTAGTTAAAATGTACTGCCTTAAGCATCAGGTCTTATTTTATTTAAATAGCATTTCATCCATACATACTTGTGACTACTGAGAGCTAATTGACCTAGACCTTCCTAACCTAGGAAGAAGGCAGAAAAGTACAATTCAAAATGCAGGCTGTGTCTGTTAATTATAACCATATGTGTGTTTGTGTGTACATAAATACACACATGTATACACATGCCCATGCCCTGTGCGTAGTTACGGTGCTCTAACTCTCCAGTCAAGGTATATTCAAGTCTTTTGCTTCAATTTTGGACTATTTTGGTAATGCAGAAAGATGAGTGGGTCTATGCAGATCTGAAAGTGTCCATTCCCTATTTGAAAATTCAGATTAGACTGACCTCAGTACTCACTGCTGCAAGACTGTCTCTAACTAAAGCTCTGCAGGTTACAGTTCGCATTCCTTTCTGAGAACACAGTGTTTGGCCATCTCATTGGACTTCTACTGAGAGACTCCACTTATCTCTGGTATCATCCTAGAACACAAATGGGTCTGCAATGTCCTACTGATGCTGAACTTTCATATTGTGAATATGGAACCCTGCGACGCAAATGCCAAAAGAAAAAGTAAGAAATCACCAAGACAGTGCGTAAGGAGCAGATATCTCCTTAACATTGCTGTGGCTGTGACAGGAATCTGCCTGTCTAGAATTCTCATGAATCTATAAGGCTCCTTTACTCTAAGTCAGAGCTACCATAATTTTAAGTGCAAGGACTGGGATGCAGCAGTTATTTAGACAGTCAGCCGAACACAAACTTTCTTCTTGCTCATCCATACTGGATTCCCTGAAGAGAATCTACAGTGCTTCATGTAATCTTTACAGATTTTCACTTCAACAGCTCTATTTGAAAAGTGTGATGATAGCTGAACTTATTCACCCTAAGTACTAGAAAAAAATTATTACAACTGCTGTGAGAAGCAAAACTATTTACTGGAGATGCAGTTGTCAGTTCATAAAACACCATCATCCAGCTCCTCCGTGTAAATGTATACTTGTTGTTCAGGATACTCTTAATTAAAACTTTTAACCTTCAGGACTGTTCTCCTATTGAATTCTAACAGAATACACCAGAATAAGGTCTTGTGAAATTAAAATTCAGAGCAGAAAGTGAGCCTTGTTACCTGACCTGATATAGTGGATGTAGTCACACCTTAACAAATGAGATCTACAATGTATAGTAACTTGTCAAACAAAAGAACACTTGTGAGCAAAATCTTCTTGATACTTTTTTAGTGCTAAGAGGATGAGGAAGGACTCTCAGAATATTTTAGCCTTGGTGATATCCAAGCTGACCCAAGATTATGATTCTAATAGAAACTGCTGAAGTCTAGCACAAAAGTTTTCCCTTGTGCTACACCCTCCCACATCTGAGCAGAACCTGCAGTTTGTGCAGCTCCATTTTTGGGTAATTTTTGTATCTAAATTCAAGTTGTTCCACAGAACATGAGTTAATATTCTGATCAGGTTCTGAAGATGAGATGTTCTATGCCAAGCTATGTATTTTGTCTTGCTCTGCATTCAACACATCTATAACTGAGTCAAATACAGTCATAATGCTACTATTTTCTAATCCTAAACATCTCACAAACTGGAGTTTTCCTTATCAAGAAAATAGTGGCCTCAAAACTTAAAACTCCACAAGTCAAAATCACAAGGAAAAAAAGTTAATATTGTATTTTGCTGGTTATGTCCTAAGTCTTGGTTTCATGATGACTCATGCACTAGACTGAGCTGTGAATCAATGTTATCAAATTCAGAAGCACCTCGTGTGTATGACAGATGGTGACTAAACCTTTATTTTCTTGGCCCTCTCCTGGTATTAAACCAGATGGAGACATTTGCAAATACTGGATGGTAAATCCTTGGAAGGTCAGGCATTCTCACCATTTCTATACTGCTCAGAATCTGCAGGTGTACCAATATTTCAAACACTCCTTCTGGGTTCAAATTTCTACTTGCAACACTGTATCTAACATTTCCATATAGAATCTTTACCCGTTTCCTCTCCCTTCTAATAAAGGCCACTGGCATCAAATATACCTTTCAGATTTGTTTTTCAGTAAGATTACTACAGGAATGTCACGAAGCAAAGCTGGTTGCCCAGAGACTCTGTGCAGTATTCATCCCAGGGACTCTTCAATACCCACTGGATAAAACCTTAAGGAACCTGGTCTGACCTCTGAGCTGATCCTGCTGTGAGCAGCAGGTTGGGGCAGAGACCTCCTGAGGTCCCTTCCCACCTGACTTCTCCTGTGGTCACTGCTTTGCACAGTAACTGTACAGGTGTGAGTGCAGGAGTTTTAACTGTTAACTCAAGTCTGTACCATTAAGTCTCCAAGTTCACTCCTGACTCTGATGTCATGGCTTCCTAACATAACACAGCCAAACTGAACTATCAAACATGTTTTCTGCTTTTATCTCCACATTTTATCAGAACTTGGTCAGCTCCAGTCTTTCTGAATTAACATTGTCATATAAAAGAGTATTTTAAATTGCATGCCAGTTTTTCTGAGACCTGGACCTGAAGTGCTTTTGATCTTAGTTCTCTCGTAACTTCTCCTTCTTCCTATCTTCTGGGATCTTCTCCCTCAACAGTACAAAAAATAGTGCCTTTCAGTGTATGAAGAACAGATAGCTGATATCCTACTGTCATTTTACCCCAAGATCACTGGCATGAAATTATTTTTCTTTTAAGGAGCTTTATCTAGCATTTCTCACCACACTTCTCCTTAGTTCCAAATGGGTCAGGCTTTTCTCTGTATCCTGTTCCTCCCTGTAACCCATTTCTCCAAGTTAACTGAGACACTTCCAGGAACAGAAGGATGTATTCACTGTTGTTTCATCTGGCATACTTACTGCCTTGTTGATCAAACCCACAGATAACAGCAGTTTAAGCTGTCCATGCCAATTATGAACACCGTGAAGCCTGACTTCAAGGTATTAAACTCACAGTCCCTGGGCACAGAATGAGCAAGCTCCTTAACTATATCTCCAATTCAGTCCAGCAAAATTTCCTCCCTAGCTGAAAAGGCATCAACAAATTTATTCTGATAATCATAAGCACATCCAATATTTTTTAAGTATATATGCTCTGTATCAAGTTACCGCACTACAACACTACATTGTAGTGCAATAACTTGATATTACATTACAACACTACAACAAAACATTTGAAGGTCTCACAATGTTCCTATTCGTATAGGTCTGAAAGTAATCAATTTTACAAATAACTTTGCATCTATATTTCCAGGCTACTGTCAAATGGTAGCATAACTTTCACCAGTGAAAGCTGTATTCAGTAAGTGCTTTGCCCACTCTGACATTTTCTCCCAGACTCCATCAGCTGGTAGATGGTGGTACGCAATGGTTCTTCACAAGCAGGAAAAGAGAACCTTCTCCTTTCCTTTCTTTACATTCCCTGTATTAGGCAGAAGTATAGGAACTGTACTCAACACATTCAAGAAACAATTTTCTGCCAGAGAAATTTGTTTTAACCACAAAAAAGACAATTTAAAGAGATACAAGAAGCTCTGTGTGGAGAATCTAAAACCAGTGAGGATTCTAATCTGTTGTAGTTGTTCGTTGTAACTTATAATTAGATATTTTTCATTGGTGCTATCTGCCTTAGCACATACGTAATTGGAATACCTCTTTAGGTCATTATTACTGAACTAAGAGTGCCTTGTTCATAAACTTCCTTCTGCATTTCAAAAAGTTTTTGTGGGTTTTTTTCCATTTTGAAAAGGTGCATTTGATGGTTTTGTTAGCAATAATAAATGATTACAGAATAAATAGTGAGGGAATTTTGCTTTCAGCATTCCTCATATCAATGGATACTTGTTTATCTGAAGTGTTCTCTATCATATATGCAGATGTGTATAGAGTGAGTTTAGAACTAGTCAAGATTTTTAGAGAAAAAGTAGCTAAAATCAGCTTCCTAAATTCTACTTCAGCATTGACTCAATTAGTTTTGAAAATGTTTAAGTCTGATCTAGCTATACTCTAGAAGTGTATTTCAGCAGCAGTAGGTTTTGTTTTAAACATATCCATATGCCACATGTAACACAAATGTAAAATCCATCAACTTATTATCTCCAAGGAATGTCTTATTTTCTCTTCACCTACACTAACACTCTGAAGGAAACAGACAAAGCATGTGAGAGATTAATCACAAAACTAGAAAACATCCATTCCAACCAGAAATCAAACATTACTTTTTACAGTCAACATTTTTAAGAAGGATATCATATTCACTTAAAACTGACTTCCCTACATATATTTTCAGTAAAAAAATAGCCATTTTAGCATTACTTTACACATTACTGGTACTGCAAATACCTTCCTTCATACCTTTTGAGGAATGCAACCAAAAAATCCCTTGTTTTTTCTCACAAAAGTAGGATTTTCGGTTCCTTTTAAGTCTACAATGTTGAACTGATAATTCTTTATGTTAAACTGACATTTCTTCACTGGGCAACTCTCATTAAAAAACGTAATGCTACTTCGTTTTGCTAAGGTACTATTTCTTCATTGTAACTTGGCTTTGACATTTTCAAAACATATTTTGATGACACTTTCAATTCACTAACATTTCAGGTATCTTCTTAACCTGTTTGGCAGATAAAATGACTGACGATAATTCTGTCTCAGAGAAAGCAAACATCCTGTTTTATGACTAATAAAAATGAAATTATATAAAGCTTAAAAGCAAAAAGGTATAAACCTAGGGTATTTTCCCAAAAGTGTAAAGTAGAGTCTAGTTACATTGGCATTGTCTGATTTTGTTTTCCTTTATAAACTGTATGTTTAAAACAGACTAAAGGCACAACACTCTTCAGAATATCATTTTGTTATTGGATAATAACAGTTATACCTAGTTCTTATGGTTTTCATAGATTTGCCCATTCAAATCCATATTCACAAAATGTAAATATATTTTTAAGCTTTATTTTATTTTTCCCTCCATATTAATATTCACTTGAACATAGAAAGTTATACTTTCCTCATCATTTGAGCAAGTATTGTAACTAGCTTTGAGGAAGACAAGGTATTCAAGATCCGACTGTCTGCATATGCAATGCTTTGTATTTGTTACAAACCTAGTGGGTTAGAGACCTCCTTAATACCAAAGAGATTGTTTGGTACATATAGGGCAGGAGATGCACCAATGGATATAGTTGGACATTGGTGATCTGTGAGCTCCTGTAACAACCCTGCACTTCTTGCAATAGCTAGGAGTTTGCAAGTCAGTAAATGGCACTGTGGTTTGTTTTTTGTTGGTTTTTTTTTAGTACAAAGCATCACAGAAAAATTCAGCTATTCACTCAAAATCCTTACAAAAACATATTTTCTGAAATGCCATCCTTTCAACGTAATCTGCAACCAGCAAATGAAGTAATTCCCTAACTTGGGAAACCCATTCATTATCAAAAAAGGTTCAGTCTGGAGGATGTAGGAACAAGGGAGATTAAACCAATGTAAAATCCACTAATGATATTAATGGCAAGCAAACAAACAGCATTAGCATTAGACATTAGTAACCGCTGTTTCAAAATAAAACAGAACAACACTGCTAACTTCAAAAACAGAACTTGCACACATCAGATTCTCAGCTGGTATTGTTGCTGTAGCTGAAGACTGAAAAAAACAAGGAAAACACAAGCTATAGAGACTGGTTTATTAACTGTTAGGTGATTTGAATGTCTTATTTTTAATTTACACAGCAGCAGTAGATGCCAAGTCTGTATTAAAAGATAAGAGCTATAGTTAGAACTGAGGTTAATGTTCAGATTTAGAAAGAGTGGGGTTGCACAGCCTGAACTGTTGATAAATCCTGTCAGGTTGGCAGAGCAAAGCTGACAGCTGACATCAGGAGATAAAAGCGTCTCAGTTTTAATTTTTAGTTTCATTCTTACTCCTCTACCACAATGAAGGCTAAGTTTGGGATTGGAATATGAAAAAGTAAGGGATGAAATCAGTGCTGTAGTTAGCAAGAGCTGTAGAAGAGAACTGAAAGCTGGTATAAGTAGCTCTGAGTACCCAATTTTTCATTTCCAGGCCTCAACAGATTCCTGATCTTGGGTAAAGTTTATCAGTAGAATTGGAATTAGTTCATAAGGCAATACAGCTGAAGAAATCATTACTGATCAATTTTTCCAGGACTGCGATGCTAAACATTTGCTACCATCAGCAGACTCAGAAACCTTATTCAGGAGCATTGGTTTCCTTTCAAGCATAGGAGTATGGTCTCTTTTCAAAACAAAGTTAAGGACAGTTCATGAAAGTAAGGATGCCAAAACTTCAGTTTGACAAGCCAGCAGAAGTCAACTACCGACAGGTATGAAGTGATTGTAGAGCTGTATGGAGCATCAGTACCGGGAGCAGCTGTATCAAAAGGCATGGATAGAACTACTTTCACTGTCTTTCAAATTTCTGCCTACCTTTCTCATCCTGTGATTATTAAATGGCCCGAAAAGACCGTTCACACTAGTTGTGCAGCCTGGGGAGATTTAATACCATCACAACTGCTGTTCTGCTCTACTTTCTTCTTACCAATCTGAAGAAGTCATACAATCTTAACTGTGAACTGTTAGAATACCATACCGAAAACAACAACAGCCAGATGTTTAAGGTCTTTTGGAAAGACATGATAAATCCATTAGTGACTATTAAGCACAATGATCTGGACTGCAATTCCTCAGGAAATTGCTAATGCCATTGATTGGACACGTGAGGAAAGGATCATTCTACTCTGTGCTGCTCCTTCTGTATTTATTTATTGGGTGCTGTTGAAGAGGTAACATATTAGGAGAGATGAGCCTACAGTCTGAACCAATATAGTGGCTGTTATGTTCTTAAAGCCCAAAATAAATTGTAACCATTAAATTTTCTAATACATCTAGGATGCTGATAAAAAAGTGCAGGTGATGGTAAGATAATGTGGAAACAACAATTGGTAAGCGTGTGACTCTTCAGAGCACGCTAAAGAAAAGACTTATTTGAAAATCCTTACACTCAAACAGGAACGAAGAATGAAAAAAACTATTGGGTATGCTAACACCTACCTGTTGTGGAGCTCAAGATGCTAGTTCTGTGATCTGTGAGAAGGCATTATATCAGCATCCACAGATAGAGAAGCTATTCTACTCAACCAAATGCTAGCTAAAACAAGCTGACAATTCACAACACCTGAAGAGTGCTAACCAAGCAAATACAGAGCACTTGGGAGTTGTGAGGAAACCTGGAACAGATAGAAAATCAAAACAAATTTAATTTCATAGCCATTGTTACAGCCTGGTCCAATTAAGAAAATCACAGAATGGTAAGGATTGGAAGGGATCTTTACATGTCATCTAGTCTAACTGCCCTGCAATGAGCAGGGGCATCTTCAACTAGATCAGGTTGCTCAGAGCTCCATCCAGCCTGACCCTGAATGCTTCTAGGAATGGGGCACCTACCACCTCTCTGGGCAACCTGTTCTAATGTTTCACCACCCTCATCAAAAAAAATTTCTGCCTTATATCCAGTCTAAATCTACCCTCCCCTTTAGTTTAAAATCATTACCCCTTTTCCTATCACAACAAGCCCTGATAAAAAGTCTGTCCCCATATTTCTTATAAACCTCCTTTAAGGACTGAAAGGCCACAGTAAGGTCTCCACAGAGCCTTCTCTTCGCCAGGCTGAACAACCCCAACCCTCTCAGCCTTTCCCCATAGCCGAGGTCCTCCAGCTCTCTGATTTTTTTTGTCGCCCTCCTCTGGACCTGCTCCAACACATCCATGTCCTTCACATGTTGAGGGCTCCAGAGCTGGATGCAGGACTCCAGGTGGGGTGTCACCAGAGTAGAGTAGAGAGGCAGAATCACCTCCCTCGACCTGCTCGGCATGCTTCTCTTGATGCAGCCCAGGACACGGTTGCCCTTCCAGGCTGTGAGCGCACATTGTTGTCTCATGTCCAGCTTTTCATCCACCAGTACCCCAAGTCCTTCTCAGCAGGGCAGCTCTCAATCCCTTCATCACCCAGCCTGCATTGACACCGTGGGTTGCCCCGACCCAGGTGCAAGACCCCACTCTTGGCCTTCTTGAACCTCATGAGGTTCACATGGGCCCACATCTTGAACCCCATAAGTACACACTGCTGAAAAGAAATGGGACAAAGCTGGTATTACGTAAAATTCTTGGATGACAAATACTGAAATGTTAAATTACTGTTTAAAATACGTCTGGGATTAATATGGTATAGAAAAGGCACATTAAAAATAAGATTGCTTTTTTCTTTTTTTTTTACCATGGATAAAGAAGAACCACAGACCTTGAAAACACACACACCAGAAAAACACAGACTAGCACTGTGTTACAGAACATTGAAGAAAACTGGAGAATAAAGAACCTGTATTTTAAGGTCCAGCCTGTAAATGCAGGAAAAAAAATATCAACTCAACTTCACACTACTGAAGATTTCAAATGCTGAAAAGTATATGGGAAGGCTCAGGTAACTCATAACAAAATATCATTAATGACAATCATGAAATAGCTTCCAGTTTATATTTTTTAAGGAGAATGAGAGATACTAGGACTATACATCAAGAACTTCTTTTGGACCAGCAAGCCTCACTGTTTAGTGACCAGGGGCCATAAGTGAGCAGATTCCCAATTTGGAGATATTAATTTTGCATAACTCCTACATAAAACAGATACTCTAGAGAATGGAAGTATTCAAATTATGGTTTTAAATAGCAGGCAGCATCATCAAGGAAAATATGGGGCAAACGGTGCAGCATCAATGACAGAAAAGTATTAAAGGAAACTACATTTAAGATGCTTTATACAAAAGAGCCCATTCTGGCTTCCACAGATAATGACATTAACTAATAAATGCCTTTGTAAGAAGTTTGATTTACCAGTATATATTGCTTGGCAAAAAAAAACACCTTAAACCATACCATTAGCATTATACAGTATTGCCAAAGCTTACACTAATTTTAATTTAGAAGAGATTAGCAAATACATGCTCAAAGCAGCTTTAAAGCACAAGTCATTGGTCAAATATAAGTATGATTCCTTGGAAGTTAAACTTAGGGATTATCTTCCACAACTTATCAATCATTAAGAAATTAAAAAATTATGGATGATGAGCTCAAAAATGGCAGCACAGTAAAAGATGTTGAGGACAGGCATCATAAAGAACAATCTCCAACCATTCAGAAGGAGGTAAAAAATTTCTTTCAGTGCTGCTTGTAAAAGTGTTCAGAGATGTCAGTCTGCTCAATTCATCAAAGAAAATTTGAGAGGTGACTTGACATCAGTATACGAGCACTTCTAAAGGGAGAAAAACGGACTTCTACAGGTCTCTAACACAAAAAGGCTTAACACAACTCAGTAGCTGGAAGCTGAAGCCAGACAAATTCAAACTAACCATTAGGAAAAAACTACTAAGAAAAGTCATTCATTTTCTACCTCTCAATCTCTTCAAATGAAAACGAGACACCTATCTAAAAAATACACTTTATCAAACCCAAGTTACTCTATGCAGTTCCTGAATACACTGGTGAAAGAACTGTCTGCAGTACACATAAGTGTCATGGGTTTGCGTGGCAAGGTTTTGGTAGCAGGGGGGGGCTATAGGGGTGGCTTCTGTGAGAAGCTGCTAGAAGCTTCCCCTATGTCTGATAAAGCCAGTGCCAGCCGGCTCTAAGATGGACCTGCCGCTGGCCAAGGCCAAGCCAATCAGCAACAGTGGTAGCGCCTCTGTGATAACATATTTAAGAAGGGGAAAAAAATGGCGGTAAAAGGGCAGTCGAGAGAGAGGAGTGAGACAACGTGAAAGAAAGAACTCTGCAGACACCAAGGTCACTGAAGAAGGAGGGGGGAGGTGGTGCTCGAGACGCCAGAGCAGAGACACTCCCCTTGCAGCTCATGACGAAGACCATGGTGAGGCAGGCTGTCCCCCTGCAGTCCATGGAGGTCCACAGTGGAGCAGATTTCCACCTGTAGCCCATGGAAGAGACTCCACGCCGGAGCAGGTAGATGCCTGAAGGAGGCTGTGACCCCGTGGGAAGCCTGAGCTGGAGCAGGCTCTTGCTGGGACCTGCAGACGCCTGGAGAGAGGAGCCCATGCCAGAGCAGGTTTGCTGGCCGGGCTTGTGACCCTGTGGAGGACCCACGCTGGAGCAGCCTGTTCCTGAAGGACTGCACTCATGGGAAGGACCCATGTTGGGGCAGTTCACGGAGAACTATCTCCCATGGGCAGGACCCCACGCTGAAGCAAGGGAAGAGTGTGAGGAGGAAGGAGCGGCAGAGACAACGTGTGATGAACTGACCACCACCCCCATTCCAAACAGGATTGAAGTTGAGCCTGGGAAGAAGGGAGGGGTGGGGGGAAGGTGTTTTAAGATTTAGTTTTATTTTCTCACTATCTTACTCCAATTTGATTTGTGATAAATCAAACTTCCTTTTCTCCCCAAGCTCAGTCTGTTTTGACTGTGACAGTAATTGGTGAGTGATCTCTCCCTGTCCTTGTCTCGACCCTCGAGCCTTTCATCATATTTCCTCTCCCCCATTCAGTTGAGGAGGGGGAGTCACAGAGTGGTTTTGATGGGCACCTGGCATTTATCCAGGCCAAACCAAAACAATAAGATCAAAATATATATTCACGGGTTGAGCTTGGTCTTGTATTTTATACACCAAGTTCCAGCAACTGGTATACATAACACTAAACATTGTGCTTTTGTTTCATTTTCTTTGTCATGAAACGTTTTCTCAACCATACCAATCCTTGCTCTTGGAAACATTTACAAAGAGAAACCTCTATAGTGATATTTATGTTCTTTCTGAGGTTTTGATATACCATTTCTTACTGATAATAGCCTGAAAACTATATATAAACTGATATACACTTCAAATTACTCAATTTACCTGAGATTCTTTTTTTTTCTTCTGCCAAATACGCATTCTGCAACTTTGTCATTTGTGTACAAGTTTTCTTTTAACTGTTTTCTATGTAAGACATTCTGGTTTTTGTTGTTCACTTTTATACTTCTATTACTTTCCACCCTCAGAAAGAGTTACATCATGTTCGAATCATTATAATTCTTTTTCCACGACTCGCAGTTCACCCTATAATTCTATTCCAAATTACACGATGTGTAAAATACATACTCAACAAAATGTGTGAATATTCTCAGCTCTATTACAAACCAGTCTAACTGCTTTGGTATTTCTTTCTCAATACCAAATGTATTATGTTCAAAACTTCCTTGAGATTGTTACAATACTAGGACTCTGAACAAGGCAACAATTTTCCCTCATACTCTTATTTCTTTTTTCAAATGTGAATGCATAAAGTTCTTGCAGGCCATTCTCCTGCACAGTGCTGTTTGGCACACTGGAGCTGTGGACCATCTGACTTTCGCATTTACTATGCAAAAGTCTGATCTATTTCTTTGAAAGCTTAGCACTTTTAGGTCAGTGAACTTCAATTATTATTATTTCTTTCACAAACTTTAAGAATACCTTTGTATTTCATGCTGACACCACATAACACTAACAATAAAAGCTCAGCCACACTTCTGGTCAGTCAACCATCTTTCTCCAACTGCTTTCCAGGCACTGCCACTGTCTGCCAGTATAACAGCATGCTCATCACATACCTGGGAACCGCTGAGTGAAAAAAATTGCAGTCTCTGCCAATCCAATAGAAAAGTCTCATCTTGACTGAACTATGCTATTATCCAAAATAGCATTATTGAACTGTTCTTTGTTCACTATGCCTTGGATATTAACAAAGGCATCCAGGCATGCTAGAAGCCTCAGTGAGCTAGTGGCAGACATTCAAAGCATTCTGAGTATTACTCTGCATCTGCACATAAATTAAGCAACTTAAACACAAAGTTTGACTTCCTTGCTTTTGTGCTATCCAAATGTTTCCACTTAGGATGAAGATAATCTATTCAGAGAAGCACAGCACAATGCTTACAAAACAAACACTGGATAAACCCGAGTTCATCAAATAATTCATTATAGAGTTGATACTTACAAACAACAAAAATGGTCAACTGCAAACACAGATTCTTGTGACCTTTATCTCATGAAAGCTCATTATATGACTGGACCCTTGAAGCCAGAAAGACTACTGGTGGAGCAAAGTGATAGTAAATCACAGTAAAACAAACAGGAATGTGACTATTTGACAACTAAATTAGAATGACAGTATCACAAGTATTTCCTATGCTGGCAGCGGAATTCTGTGTGCGCTATGTAACAGCAAAATTCAGAAGAAAGATGCTACCGATAGCTGAGCCTACGAGCCTTCACTCTGTTTCACCGCAGACTGAATTATGCCTTTGTGCAGACGACCTGAAGATCTTTGGTCCTCATTGTCTCCATCCACATAGTCTACACAATGCTTACCATCTTGCTTCTCAGACATGTAAGCCTAAATATTTAATACTCCTGTTACTACTGGTGTCACTATAGTATGACTTCTGTAATGACTGTATTGTAATGAATAAAATGAGCAAATAAGTTGTAACTTATGATTTGATGAAACTCCTACTTTTTCATCTTCATGTTCATATTATTAGTGACAGATTTTTCCCATCTTTAAAATTAACTCCTTTGTGAAATTCACTTACTCTGTGGTTTCTAACTGAAAATAAGAAATCTTAAATTTTTTGTGCTTCAGTCACAGAAGATATGATTACTTTGTCAAGTTTGTAGAAAACAGACTATAATGTAGTTATATTCATGTAAGATATGTAAGATTTACTGCCGCCTTCAGTCATCTGAATGACTGAAACCAAACTGCATAAATACTAGTGAAGAGTAGGCAAAAACAGTATGATAAAAAAATTTTAAAAAAAATCAACACAAGATTAAAAATAAATTAAAACCTGTTAAGTTCACTTAGTTCTGATTTACACATATGCATAAAGATCAACATGTCTACTCCAGTAACTCTCTGTCTACACTAGGAAAAAGTCAGTCTTTTCCAGGATTAGAGCCCATGTTACCCAAATCACAACCTTATTTTTCACAGCATGCTAAAAAGTTTAGATTTGTCATAACTGAGACTATTATCGTCCTGCCATTTAACAACTGAAGAGCCCACCTGTAAATATTAAATTGGTTAAAAAAACAGCTACAGAAAACACAATAATAACCAGAGATGAGCAGCCACAAATTCTGAAAATTCAAAGCCGTTTTTTACATTTATAGAGATACAGAGCATGTTACCTACTGCATGAGAATTTTTTTTAATACTTAAGATTTTATTTTCTACAGACAGTATACATAAAGCCAAGCCACTGTTGTATTACAAAGGTTAGTATGAAGTGAACAGCTTTTTCTTCATCAATTGTAAATATCTAATTTACTATCCTGAAGACTAGAAAGTAGATTTGCCTAATTCATATTACTAAAATTGACCTTCACAAAACCATTATAAAGATCACTATGTTATCTTAATATCCTACAGTGGTCACAATTTTAGTGAAAGAAACAATATTAAAGAAGGATTTTGTGCCTACTCTCTCTATAGCTAAATCCCTAAATTAATGATTAGTCATAAAAGCTGCAGTCCATTAGCTAAACACCATAATAAGCGGCTACCATCTTGATTATATAATATTCTTTGAATGGCTAACTACAGGAGTTTAGCATTTTAAATTGATGGAGGAACACTCACTATTTGCTAACTTTCAATGCTCATCCAACAGCATTAGTTTATAAACTGCAAAATAACATGAGATTCTACATCTTTTTTTTTAATTCTAAAGTGAGTACTGGAAGTTGTTGGTGTTTCTGCTTTTTTTAAATCAATGCAATAGCAACAGATTTTGAAAAATTCATGTTTAAGAGATTCCAGAGTGCTTTTAAAGTCTTGATAAAACTGGAAGACAGAAATCAATTTGATTTGAAAGTATCTTTGTGGACTGCTAACATTACTATTAAACAAAAGAAAAATGTTGTGAGATGGTGGTGGGGCCTACTGACCAGCCATACATAGATCTGTCCCGCTGCTCTACAGAGATCTAAAATGATTGCCGCTTTGCCATATTTTCTAAAAGAAACTATAATGAGAAGTAGACAGATCTAAAACCCTTATTCATTCATTATTTAGCCAAAACATTTTCCAAACTTCATTACTGACATGCGGAAACAAACTCCACAACTCACAAAGAGTTATAAAGCAGGTATGTTTATTACGGCGCCGGGTGCAAGAGGGATTGCTCCTCCTAACTTGCACACTGAGTCACAAAGCGTGAACCTATTATTACAAAGTTTATCTAAGTAGGCGGGATTATTACAATTAGTCTTGGGAATAGGTGTGATTATTATAATTATTTCTAAGGATTCATTATCATACTCCGCCCCTCTCTAGCGCCTGTGCACTGCTGTCTGGTGGTCATCTGTGGGGGTCTTCTGGATGAAGGCTCATAGTCCTCCTCGCGAAGGCTCGTAGTCTTCCTCGCTGTGTACTTTTTACCTTTGGCTCAAAATTCCTGAGTTGTCTGTGTTGGCTGAGTCCCAAACTGCAGAACCAGTTTCAGCTAGAGGGATGCTCCCTATAGGCCATAAATTCCCAGTTATCAGTCCTTATCCATCCCT
>Ga0065711_1037598_pt1 | contig 19671 bp, 9 predicted proteins | sample Hoacrofraction12_FD_59098 | JGI IMG/M metagenome (GOLD analysis project Ga0065711, IMG submission 59098) | Hoatzin crop microbial communities from Cojedes, Venezuela - Epithelial fraction 12 v2 (version 2) | ecosystem: Host-associated > Birds > Digestive system > Esophagus > Crop | place... | reverse complement strand
TTTTTTTTTTTTTTTTTTTTTTTTTTTTTTTTTTTTTTTTTTTTGAGCCAGGGCTGATCTTACAAAGAGATTGGGAGACAGCCTTGAGGGATACAAGAAACAGTGCCAAGCAGGCACATTACTGAATCCCTGCAAGGCATCCCGAGGTGAGTTTGCTGCCTGAGCTGTCTTTCCGTGTTTATACACAGGGAAAACTAGTTCAAGCAATGCAGTAAGTGGATCAGCATGACTGACTTAAAGGAAGAGGGGAAAATTAGCCCACCATTTTGCTCCATTTGCACTAGAGATGGGGAAATAGTTTTGCTGTCAGGACTTGCTTCTGAGCCACCTCGTTTCTTTCCTGTAATAAAGCCCCACCCCATTTGTTTCTATTACAATCACATTATTTAGCATAATTATCCTCTTAAAAATATCTAGATCGCTACGAACGCTTCCGTTCTTTTGGCTGTTTGCTACCCCACCCAGGAGGATTTCGGCACAGTGACTACCGCACATCTGCGGAATGCTGTAAGGGCTCTGGCGAAAGAACAAATTCCGCGGATTTGTGTGTGTCTGCGTGCCTGTGTGGATCTCACTCCCAGTTTCTCACTGTCTGCGCGCGTAGCCAATGTGAGCAATGTATTTCACTTCAGCTCCCGAGCACGCTGACCTCTCTATCCACTGATTAATATTTTTAGATGCTTGGTTTCATAGCTTGGTAACTCGTGCATGTTTTCCGCTGTTTAACCAGGCGGGTGAAGGGGCCGCTGCAGGACACGCTCGCTCGCTGCGGAGCGGCAGGCGGTGCTCGCCGTGCCGGGAGCTCGGCTCAAGGCTGTGTGCTGCCTGACACGGCAAGACCCCCAGACAAATCACTGGCTGGGTCGACGGCAGTTGGCAGCCATTCAGAACTGGTCCTCTGCCAGCAGCATTACTAGATAGCCAGACAGATCAATCCACTTTTACATTCCCGCCATTATTTATAGCACACTGTATATCTGCTCTTGCTTATGAACTAATGATTAGCAAATACAGCACACATAAAACATAAGCATTCGTCCTGTGGAAGGCTTTCTGTTGCTGATATTGCAGATAGTTTTACAGGTCACAGAGCCTTAAAAAGGATTTAAAGGGCATGTCTTGTGTAACATTTGTTCCTTTGAAAATGATGCTCCCTTCCTATTTTTGTGTAATTGAAGAGGATAGAAAGGTTTACTTGCTGCTTATGTTTCACTGAATTCTTGCATTTCCCCCTTCTCCTACAGACTTCTGAGGAAAACACGTAGGAAGAGAGGCTTGCACAGTATTATTTGTTATTTAAGAACTGTAATTGTATGCACCACTTAGGCTTTTCTTTTCAAAAAGATCTATCAGATTGGTAAAAACAAAACAACAAAAAAATATCCATTAACCCTGCTTATACTTTAGAAGAAGTCAAAGCAACTGTAGCTTCGTAAACTGTAGGGAAATTCACATGATTTGAAAATTGGTGTGAAAATACCATGCCTTTACCAGACTCTCATGGCTGTTAAAATGCTAGTTATAGTATTAATTGCTTCAGTTACATTTCTGAGCTAGAATATGAAAGGTCAGCCCAGACCTAAGGCCCCAGTTCCAAAACAGCATAGATCTACTGAATTTTTTAAATCTAGATACGATCCATACTTACTGGCCAAATTAGTCCCTGGCACAAACACAGCAAAGTAAGCGGGTCTGCACAATTTAAAGATTTTTAGCCGATCACTGCTACTGGTCTTATCATAAGATGCTCTGAGGTTGCAATGCTTATGCTTATTACACTGAACATTATTTCCCCGGGGAGTTCTCAACAAGGTGGGAAACACACTCTCACCTCTCTGAAATGAAATTCAAGTCTACTGCAGCATGCAAGCTTTCAAAAGTTTCAAAACCTGCTTACTCTGGGCTGCATGAACTCAAGGTGTTTTGCTGGCTGGAGAAATGTGGTACTATAAGGAAATCTGGTGACTTGGCTTCCTAAACAGATAGTTAGCTGATACTTTTGTCTGGGATGGGGTGTGGGGAACACAACGTCAATATATTCTTAAGAAGTTGTCCCTTTTCCTTTTGGCAAGAAGTGCACCAAAACAGCCTTCTTTGTAGCCCCAACTCCCTTAGTGCCGCTCAGGTGCTCAAACTGAGGTACCCTGGCAGTGTGGGGCTATGATAGGTGCTTTCCAGGACGCTGAGACATGTTATCGAATAGCAAAAATTAACATTAAAATAGTAATCAGCATAAGTAAACCAAAGTGATTTACATCAAGTGAAAATCTGGCCCAATGGAAAAGTAAAGGTAGAATGAGCTTTTCCTACCACTTAGCATCAAAAACAAGGGAAGGGGAAGAAGAGCAGTGCTTGAAGAACATAAGATCCCTAAACACGCTCTGGTAAAATTTTTCTGCTCAGCAAGAGGTGACTAAAGCTGATTTGTGAATGTTTGGTGCCTTGTGTGATCACCTCCCCACTCAATGTGTACAAAAGCCCACAATACCTATTAAAGAAGTATTTTATACTCCTTTTGTGTTAACTGGTGTATGTACCCAAGAAGTGGGTCAATGAAGAATCAAGAATGCTGGCTTGGCAAAAATCTTCCAAAGTCAGAACTTTCAAAGAGGCAGTCGTGTCTAGCGACTAATATACAAAAGTGAACCACCCGGAGTTACAGACCTTTCTACAGCTGTTTGAAAACTCAGCTGTCTTCCTTTTTTTGTTATTTGGAGGATAAAATTGGAATGGTGGGCTCATTACGTCAATGTTACTAATGATAAAAGAGCAATTTCCAGGTGAAACTGAGCACTGGGAGAAATTAAAAGATTTTAGAAAATGAGTCCTGCTGATCCCCTGAAGGTCTCATTGCTCAGAACTGTGGGGTAAACTTGGGAAAAAGCCAGTCATTCAGTCCCAGATAGGACCTTTTCTCAGTTGCTTCTTGTACATTTAGCTTTATTTCTGATGCCTCATTTCTCAGACTTCACTCTCTTTCTGGATGAAAAGTAGACGCCATCTTCCTCATAGATACCTTGGGTGTTTTTCCTGAGGTGAATCATTAGTCTAACATTTCTTAATAAACTTCACAATGAATGTCTACGGCCTTAATTAAAATGAGCTAAAATAATTTTATTTAGAACCAAAAATTTTCACTCTTTCTGAATATCCCATTGCTAAGTTTAATCAAAGGCCACTGATACAAAGGACAAAATAGTCTGATCAGTTAAAAGCCCGAGATGACTGTTGGTTGACTTGTTCAGGAACAAACACTCTCAGAACCCATTCTTCAGATGAGGCCCAACTCCATTAGGCTGTCATAGCACCTGCCTAACTCTCAGTCATGTTAATGAAGATATCCATGTACTTACAGACAGGCACACGCTTAAGTAAACTGCTAAATCAGGGAGAGCAAGTCTCAACAGTCTTTGGCACATCGAGGTTCTGGAGGGTCATGTTTGCATAAAAGCAGTTCTGAGGAGGAGCTTTATTGCTCAGCCACACGACTTAATGTTTATTTTTACATGTCAAAACTCCCACTTAAAAGTAAAATTTTGTTTCTCTCCAAAAACAGAGACAAACCCAGAAGCAGTGGTTTGAGCACCAGTTTGGCTATAACATTTCCTTCAGTTTTGAAATATGACATGATGGCAACGCAAAATTAAAGATAAGTCCAGAATCACTCTAGGAACCTGGGCTAAGGTTTATTTTTTCTGCTGAAACCCAATATTATATTAGTTTTATGTGATTATGTTCACTGCAAATATTTCCTACAACTTTACTCATAAATTTCTGGTTTTCCTTTTTCTGAGAACTAGTCAAGAACACTTAATTTGCAGACTTCTTAGTCATAATACAGCAGCTCCTAGAAGATCCAGCTGAGACGCAAAGTAATAGTGGGTCAATTTCAAATGACCGTCACATGCTTTTATAAATACCACAAAGCACACGTCTGTTTTCAGTACATGGGACAGCTTTGGAAATCTGTCCCCTAAATTATTCAGTCACCTGACAAGGTTGTAACAGTCTGCACAGCCCTTCTGACAATAAGTATTAGCAGTGAAGTCAGCAAGCGGGTTTACCATGTGAACAGTGTACAGTTACCGGACTGTAACACTGAGATGGAGCTGTGTGCTTCCACAGACGTGGAAAAACATTAAGTAATTAAACACTTAAGTAATAAAGGTAAGCTGGTGAAAAACTGCAAAAGCTATGTTTTGAACTCTCATACTAATATATTATTGTGTTATATGACAATATATTACAGAGCAAGATAAAAATACATTAAAAAAGCATTAAAATATGTTAGGCAGAAAAGCATAAAAATAACATAAAAACATTTTCAAGAAATCTTTTTCTCCTAAATATAAATGTTAAATTTGTTGCTTTATTCTCTGACTTCCCCAGAGGATCACATTGGGGCACCATGTAGGTAATGTCAGTGAGGCAGTGGTTGAGGGCTGGCAGATTTTCAAAGTGGTTTCATTCCTTTAGTCTCTCCTTCAGATTGTCCATGTTCCTGTTCCAAAGCCTGTTGAAGTGAATCGGATTTTTTCCACAGATTTCAATTGTGAATTTTGAATCAGTTCTCTAATCAGTTCTCAAAGCTTGAGAAGTGGGCCTGCATGAACCTCACGAGGTTCAACAAGGCCAAGTGCAAGGTCCTGCACCCGGGTCGGGACAAGCCCCGGTATCAATACAGGCTGGGGCACGAAGGGATTGAGAGCAGCCCTGAGGAGAAGGACTTGGGGGTACTAGTGGATGAAAAGCTCGACATGATCTGGCAGTGTGCGCTCGCAGCCCAGAAAGCCAGCCATATCTTGGGCTGCATCAAAAGCAGCCTGGCCAAAGGAGGTGATTCTGCCCCTCTGCTCTGCTCTGGTGAGACTCCACCCGGAGTCCTGCATCCAGCTCTGGAGCCCTCAGCACAGCAAAGACACAGACCTGTTGGAGTGGGTCCACAGGAGGGCCACAAAAATGATCTGAGGGACGGAGCACCTCTCCTATGAGGACAGGCTGAGAGAGTTGGGGTTGTTCAGCCTGGAGAAGAGAAGGCTGCGGGGAGACCTGATAGCAGCCTTTCAGTACCTGAAAGGGGCCTACAGGAAAGATGGGGAAAATCTTTTTAGCAAGGCCTGTTGTGATAGCATAAAGAGTAATGGTTTTAAACTAAGAGAGGGTAGATTTAGACTAGATATAAGGAAGAAATTCTTTACAGTGAGGGTGGTGAAACACTGGAACAGGTTGCCCAGAGCAGTGGTAGATGCCCCGTCCCTGGAAACATTCCAGGCCAGGTTGAACAGGGCTCTGAGCAACCTGGTCTAGTTGAAGATGTGCCTGCTCACTGCGGGGAGTTGGGCTAGATGACCTCTAAAGGTCCCTTCCAACCCAAAGCATTCTGTGATTCTATGAAATAGCGCTTGCAATAAGTTACTCAAACAGCATTTGCAGGACAATACCTAGAGATGTGGCAGAGTTTTCTGAAAACTGGGAAGGAAAGGACACTTGTTGCAAGGTTGAAGGACCATAGGAATTTCTGTTCATCTCTTCCTTTCTTCATCTGTCATGACATGGAGAGAATAGCAGATGACTGCACATACCTGCTGTAACACCTGTAACACCACAGAGGTTTTTACAGTCCTCAGTAATCTTCACCAGCAGGTGAAATCACAGACAGACATCTGTAAGCCATACTACAAAACATGTACCTGATATAGGTATTTTATGCTGACCTCAGGGCACAAATTTTGTGACTGTATACTCCAGTAAATTTGGGGCATGTGAATTGTCTCCAGTGTATTTGGCGACTTTACCAATTACCAGTTTAAATGAACTGTGGTACAGTAGTAATGCAGGGTATACCACCATGGAAACAATACGTATTTGCACAGACTCCCCTCCAGCAATGCCCCTATCCATGTTTTCTTGATGCTTGGTCCCTAATGGTCTACTCTGACCCTGACTTCGCACAGCAACTTACTTCCAAGAAACAGTCATGTAAGAGGATGCAAGCTACCTGAAACATGAGTTGTACCAGTGGAAACACAGTACTCATTGCTTGCATTGGCATGCTCAGAAAAGGGCACCAAGACTCTTGTCTTCATCCACTGCAAAACAGGGAAATAGCACCAGTGTCAAACAAATCAGAAGGGGTTCTGGCATACATGCTTCCCTTCTGCAGTGAATCTCCGGGTTAAGGAAAACAGCATGCATACAAAATAGTGATTATTTTAAACAATGTGTTTATTTGTAATCTTTGAATCTATAAAATAGATTTATTTAAAGGAAAATGAAAATTGACACATTGATGTTTACTACTTGTATCTTTCCTTCAGGGCCTTATACTGACTGGGCCTGCAATTTACATCCTGTAAAATATGATATAAAATTTTGGGAGATACTGGTCTTGTGACACTCCTGCTTGTCCCAAACTAAATAAAGAGAAACTCTGTAGATGTTGAAAGGCTTACCATAGTGCAAGACCAGGGAAAATCGGACTTACTACTCCTACGACAGGCCTAGAACTTGGTCCCTGAAAACAGCTGGATCCTGACACTTCAGCTCACTTCCACCTCGTGTTCTTTTGTTGGCCTCTGACAGGTTGCTTCTCTCACTGGAAGCCAAAGTGGACTGACTTTGCTCTTCCCCTCCATAGTGTCCACTTCATCAGACAGCTGATGGGATCCGTTTTCCTATTGAGCCACCTGTTACAAAGAATTTCAAGTTTATTTGCTTATGAAATGTATTTAAAAGAAATCCATGAAAATAGGCCTGGATTAAAACTAAGTAGAGCCAAGACGAAGCAAAATGCACAGAAGTGTACGTATTTCCTCATCATAAGCAGATAAAAATAGTTGTTTTTCCTGCTCCCACAGTTTCTTCTTTTTAAACCAGGGACTATAATAACTCCTATTCAAACATGATAGAGAAGATACCACATGTTACTGTGCTGTGGTTTGAAGTTGTGCTTCCTTAACACAAAATGTGGGTTTGCCCATAAATGTATTCAAAAAACAGCCAAACACTTCAGGTGTCCCACTCTTCCATGCACACTGTAGGAGCACGGTAAGTTCTTCCTTTCTCCGTACATTATGCCGTCCCACTTTCAGTGGCTGATTTTTTATTCTTCTTTCTGATTGCTGGGTTGGATTTCTTTTTGCTGTCTGCAAAGGTAAAGGATTCTTTCTTGGGATTTTTTTTTTAACCCTTCTCTTTCCTCCGCCTTTTCTGAGGAAGTATTTCATATACCAAAACTTTTGCAATTTCAGCCCCGAGTTCTAGTCCAGTTCGTATCAGTACTTGCTAAAAGTCAACTACCAGCATTTGTTCTGTGGCTTGTGAGAGGTGAATTGGTGGGTCTTGGAATACACATCATACAGTCAGAATTAATTGGCATCCTCTTTGGTAGTCCCTTAAGAGAGACTGGTAACTGAGTGGGTCCTGAAATTGAAAACATCTATTTTTTACTTAGAAATTAAATGTATGAAATCAAAAGCACAGAATGAGGACAACATTCTTTTTGTAGATTTTCCAAAAGCACTAAATCCACACTTGGAGGAGAAGATAAAGATCATAAGAAAAAAAACCCTACACCACAATCATCAATTAAACACTCAAAAATAAAGAAAAAAGAGAAAAAGAAAAAAATTCATCCAATTCAAATGGTGAGGTAAAGTGCTCTTTTATGTTCCATTGCACGTCCTGCAGGAACAATAACATTCTTCTGAGAATCAAAACTGAAATACAGGCATTTTTAGCTCACAGGAAAATATGTGTTTTGATCGAACATTTATATGAGATTAGAATTCTTAAATATTGGGCTAATTATACCACATAACAAAAAAAATCTTGGAAAGACTTCTGAAAAGTTATATGTGAATAACAGTTGCCGAACAAATTGTAAACCAGACTCTAGTAATTGTAGCTAGTGCAATCAGGCGCTCAGCCATCATCAGAAATTCAGTCAGAGGAAAGTAAATCCTGTGCGGTGCAGAGGCATGGATATATTAGTATCTAGATATTTTTGCACCCTTCATTGTCAAATTGTCTCAAAAACAATAGAAAATTTATCGTGACAACATAAGGAAAATGGGAGGTGAGATGGGGAAGGAATAATTATTAATGTCATTAACCGATAGGAAGCTGAGCATCAGGTAGGCTAAGGGTTTGATTATTAGTAAAACTGTAGGAATAGCATGGAATATGTCTCAGAGGCATAGCAAAAGCAGAGTTTCCTACTTTGCCCTTGCTCATTACGGTGATATGTATTCATTACTGACCACTATCTGCTATAGGTTGCTATCATTTCAGTGCTGGTAGTTTCCCTGGCTTGAAGGAGGTGTGGGTGGAAAAGGAGTCAATTCTAAACTGCACTCACTCCTACTTTTTCTTTACTTGCTTGCTTCTGAAAGAGCAAGTCTTATACCATCTCACTTCTTTTCATAATCAGAGTCATTGTCTACAGTTAATTGGTTTATACATGTTAATAAAGAGGATATGTGACAGATTCAGAAACCAGACACAGTTCACTCAAACCCAAATTCCTACTTAATTCCATAGTCCATCCTTCCTTTGTATTGCCGCCAATGAAAAGTAAAATAAGCATCCATCCTTCTCTTTACAGGTTCACTACGGTGAATATGAGTTTCTGTCCCCTAGGATTTTGTGTCGCATGTTTGCACTATCCAGTTTACAGGCTGTTATTTTTGTCACTGGTGGGACCTCCATTGGTAGATTATCCCCTACTCTTGCTGAAGGATGATGATGATGATGTATTGGGTCTTTCCTCTTTGCAACTACCATGATACTACAATGAGCAAGTATTCACTTCACACTTCTCTTCCTGATAATTTATTGTTATAGATCCGTGGTTTCCTTTTAATGTCTGGTTCATTAGATGGTATAAATGTGCGCAGCATTTTTAGCTGTGGTTGACGAAAGCAGGGCATGTCGAGGTTAAGGTTTATTACGACTGTCATGTTCAGGAATGGAGAGCTACAATATACTGTTTCTGCTCTGAGTCTCTGCACGTAACTCCAATTGACACTGGAGTTACGCATTTGCCTGAAAGCTGTTTATTGCCCTGTGAGTACTCGCTGTTTCTATGGGTGATCAGGACAGAACAGATCTGAGTACCAATTATTTCAAACCTCCCTGAAACTTTCTGTGAAGCTGGGTTAAAGAAATGGTGGCATAGTACTGAGGAATGTAAAACCCAACAGATAATAGCTTTGTCCCTAAAACCACACACACACAGACATTACTTTAAGAATATTCAACAGTGTCATTTATTATGTAGAGGGCACTATACAGTTGCCCTCCCCTGACACTAGCAATACAAGTGCTTCATGAGGGAATAAACCCCTGAAAGCTTGGTTGCAATTTACTTCTTTACTTCCTGCACATAGTAACAATGATAGTCGAAAAGCATTTTAAAATTCATAAATATGTAAGTAGCCATTATCAAGTGGAAAACATATGTCTGACTATAGGACCTGATCCACTACTCAGTTACTCCAATTTTAAACTAATGCAGCTCCACGGTAATCAGTGATGCTGCTGGTGTGCAACTCAAGTAGCATAAGGCAAATAAGGCTTTTAGTACATGTAAGGGTCATTTTGCTTAAAACGAAGGCCACCATTTTCCTTGTGTGTTTATTTTGGGTGCCTTAATCCAAATGCCCAGCAAAAGAGGCACTCAGCATAACTGGATACTTTTAAAACCTGTTTGTATTGTGACTGACAAAAAGCTGAGAATATTTAGCTACATACTCCTTTTGCAGGGGGAAAAAACCCATGCTGCGTGTTTTTTCTTCCTTTTTGTGGAGCAGAAATTTGAAAGTAACCAAATTTAGCTGCTCAGTAAGTTAATAAGACCATGATTTCAGCTGGAATTCGTTGTGATGGTTAAGATGAAACTTCATAGATTGGTTAATGGGAAGCGAACAGGATGATCTTTACATGTTCATAAATGCAAACAGTTTAAGACCAGAAGGAGGCTGTTAGAGCCTTCAGTCTGAGGTATTTTCTCTTCACCTTCACCCAAATCCTCTCCGCGCTGAGCAGACTTGAGCTTGGCTGAAGCTGTTTTGTTTCTTTTAAAAAAAGGCATCCCATCTCAATTTTTCTGAGAAGTGTTGACTCCTAAAGTGTTAATCATTGCACTGTGTATTAGCAAAGCAAGCGTGGAAAGCAGAATCAGTAAGACACAATGCTAGGTTTGTATAAAACCAACAATTCTCCCTGCTGCCCCCCCACTCCTGCGTAAACGTAGCACCATAGCCTAGGGGATGAACAGCAGAGTAACAGGAGGTTCTGGTGTTGTTTGCGCCCTTCTAATAGCTAAGCTTTTTGTGGAGGGTCCGCTGTGGAATTTCAAAGACAATAAGCAAACTTGCACCAGACAAAGTTGCATTCCTTTACATTTTAGATGTGAGAGATAAAACAGATACAGTGCCGTTCAATCCTTTATCAAGGTGACAGAACTCCAAACAGCTTTGATGCTGTCTATTGCAAACCTCAGGAGGATTTGAGTAGGAAACAAAATCTGATTAGTTTGTTTGACTCGGCTTTCTAACTACATGCATTCAGAAAGGGCTTCTGTACAATTCTCTTCTCCTCTCTTTATTGTGTGGTTTGCTTTGTTTGCTTGAGTTTAAAACTGCCATTATGTGAAAGTGTTGCAAGTATAAATAATTTAGAAGGTGACTCTGTGGGGATACTAATAATAAGTCCCTGCTTTTTCTAATAGCCACTCATTATGGTTCTGAGAACTAGTATTCCATAGAAATGATTACACAACATCACTGTATCATGGATACTGTGGATGTTGACAATGAAATAAATTTGACATTATTTAATTAAGTGCATTTTCCTTCTCAAAAATGTCCTTTTTATTTATGACTTGCACCACTGCTTTAAATTCTCTAAAAGTACCCAAAGGCTTCTTGAGCAGACAGATGGATGGACAGACAGATACATCCATCTGGTTTTATCTGTCTTAAGTGTTTGGATGTAATACCTTTCCCCAATAAAGAGCCACAATGATACAATTATCTAACAATGCACAATTACTTCTAAGGGAAATCTAATCAGTTAATAGATGTTAATAAAGACAAATGTATAAAGGTAATAAGTGTGTCAAACTCAAAGACTCCTATTCTGTTCACTCGTTTAAAGGAAAGAAAAAGCTTTTAATGGGGCTTCTCTTACTTTTACCCCATCATTTTATAAATTGCTTTGCCAACCCTTCATAGCAAATAGTAATTTTAAGTAGGCCAACTTCAGGCTCAGGTTGTGTGCACTTGGTTGTAATAATAGTGTAGCTGCCCTTTCAGGAGTCAGTAAGTCCAACAGTTCAGTCTTTTTTTTTGGTCTTTTTTTATATTTTTTGTTTAGTCTCCAGTAAATGAATGGGTGCTGTCAGTCTGAATGGCTGTTGCTTAGAGAAATCAAGCTCTTTATCGTGCTAACTTCATCCTGGGGTCTTTTGGAAAGTCATAGGGCAGGCAGGCACTGTTTAAAGCAGTCATAAGTAAAAGCCTACTCAGTGCTCTGCACACAACAAACAGTGAGGATTAAACAACTCATGAGATGTAGTGGCCACCCTCTCACACAGACGCATACTATTTCAGCACTTGGATCTTTGGACTACATGATGGAAAAAGATACCGAATATAGATAATCATAAACTGTTCAAAGCTACCTTTTATTTTAAATAAACATTGCAGAGCTTCATCAGAACCATATTCACATCTTCTGTTTCAAAGCGTTGTGATGAATCTCAGGGCAAACTGTTGAGATGTTAAAGGATGCATAGTCCATTCAAACAAAACAGAACACAAAAACTGGGAGCAAAGTATACTTATCATTTTAAAATACTGTGAAAAGCTTCACACTAATGACTATAAGAGAGTTAAAATTACTGATAAGATGGAACAAGCCACAGCGCAGCTACTGCAGAGATTGCTTGGCTAACAAACTATTACAATAAACAGAGCATTGTTTAAAAGAAGTTTGTGTTTTAGATAGCATCATTTTATATAGATGGGTTTAGAAGCTGGCAAACAAAACAGACAGTGAACCCAGAGCAACTTTACTCTCTCAGACATTCTTAAATACAAGTCTTACTCCTCTATACTCCCCTAGGACTCCTCACACATTTATTCCCACTGCCGACAAGCCACATGCGTTTCCTAGTGCTGCTCTGTCTCTCACATCTCTAGTGTCTGCCTCTCTTCCTATTTCCACCTTAACAGTATGGCTCTTCGGCTTCTGCCTTCGCCTTCTCTCACCTTGACTGTTGTAGTCCCCTCCTCTCAGGACTCCAAGTCCCACTTCTGCATCCCGGCCCCTAATGTGCCAAATGCTGATGCTTCCTTCTCACGCACGCATCAGAATCACCTCCTACTTTAGGCACTTCAGCAGCCTTCTACCACCCTTTTCTGGATCAATTTCAAAATGGTCTTTTTTAAAACAATGTCAAAGCCTACTTAAACATAGATGTCTTTTTTTTTCATATTCTCTCTGCTCTCTAATGCTCCCCTCCCCTCAGTTCTGCCATCTCAGTTGAAAAATCCTTCTTCTCTACCATAGCTACCATGTAAAGAGCCTTTCTGTATTTAAAGCGCCTTTCTGTATCATTGGCTAGCCATATATTTTCTCCTTTGCCTGTACATACCTCTTAATTTCTCTCCATGGAAACTGGTTTGGGACTGAGTTCATGAGGAAGATTAATACTGTATGGCATGCTTAAGCAGTTATTGTAGAACTCTGCTGTATTGGAAAACCAGAGCATGATCTAAATAGCACTTGGGATAAATCTGGCAGAAGGATGGAATGGATTTTTTCAGTCCAGATGCAAAACTTGCCCACAAAAATTTTCACTTACCAGTGTTTCACCTGTATTTAGTACATCTGAAAAGGAAGCATAGACACCAGTCTTAGCTGCACATGTTTGCATCAAATTTGTCCTAGCAACGAGGTACTTGGTACTGTGAGCTTTTTGTTTCAGGATGTGGAATTTGACATTATGTCATTTTCATATGTGTTGTTTTGTCGACCCTAGTTTCTTGCACCAAAGGAAGACCAGTCCTTTAGATACATCACTCTTGTTTGACTGTGAACACATAGTATCAGGCATCAAAAATTAGGAAGCTAATTGGACCACTCATCTCAGCAGAATTGATTGCTGGTTAAGGGACACAGATAAAATACAGCTGCATTTTTCAATGCAGGCTTCTGTCAAAATCCATTTAGAGTGCTAAATTTTTCTTCGGCTATTGACCACTGTATTTGTTTGTATTTATTTCACTGACTCACACAGCTAATGCATTTCCTGATATGTCTCCGACAGCTCAGGTGAGACACCACAGGCTATGCTGTCTCAGGCTAGAATTTACTAGGATTAAAGCAGATGTGGCATTACTAGGGTCTGCTAAGCCTCCTGTGATTTATAAAGATATAAAGTATATATTTTACGATTATGATGATGCTAAAAATTTTGTGGATGATAATATAGTCACATTGGAAAGACTGAATATAACAACTGGGGAAGAATCAAGAAAAGGAAATGGAAACTAACTCTACTAGTTCATCTGAATGGGCGTATGCATTTGTTGCTTTTATAATTTTGTTCTACATGGATGCAAGTTTACATGTATAAAGGCATATTTGATTTCTAAAATAGTTAAATATTACAGGATTTTCACTATCAAAATAAAAATGTGTATTGTTCCTAGGAATACACACATCATTGACAATTTTAATAATGCAAAGTGAAAACAAAGAATAACTTTCCCTCTTCTAACTACTGATTTATCTTCCTATGTTTTCTTCAGTTTGGACACTGAATTAGAATGAAAACATTCGTTTTGTTCTATCTATGGCTAATTTCTCATGAAATTTATTTTCAAATTCTTATGCACACAAGCACAATGCTGAACTACTTTGCTTGAAGATGTTGCCTGTGAATTTGGGGCATTTTTTTCTCTTTTCACAGGCTTTTTTTGTCTTACATAACGTTTTTATTGACCTTAAATTTTGTATTTCTTTCAAAGGTTGGTTAAAGATGTCCTAAAATTTGGCTTTAACTTCTTATGAAAGCTTATAAACCAGTTAAACCACAATAAAAGATCTGTGTAGCATATTTTAAAATATATTTCCTCATTAATATATAGGTATGTATAGGTATGTGTATCATTTAAACTGCATGTGAGTGTCAAGCACAAACCTTGCAATCTTAAGCTAATCTTCATCTTTAGCCATCATTGAATTTTTGAGCATCACCACCTAGCTGCTGCCCAGTCCAGAGATGCCTAAAATCTTTTGGTCCACATATACTTGTTTCCATTGGTAGGAATGCACAGAACTGCCTAGAATGGGATATAGTTGACAAACTTGGAACTGGAAGCCTAGCAGTACTGAAAAGTGAGATATTGCCCTGCTCATGGTTATGTTATACAGAAAGGATCTCCAGGATAGAGGAGTAGGAACACAAATACATATATGGTGATGAACAGACAGTAGCGTGTTCCAGAGTGACACACGGCTTTCAACACAAAAACAGCTCTGCCTCCATATATCTCCCCAGGGGCCAAATCCAGCCAAAGTTTTTGTCATACATCAGCCATACGAAGATTTACACAAAAGAGGCAAATGGGGTAGAGGGAGTGCTATGCTCAATGGCTCATTGGCTAGAAAATTCACTTGTTAAATAGGATATATGTTTGCAGGTCTTCTCTTCGTCTTGATTTAAACCAATGTCTTAACTGTTCCAAGCGAGTTGAGTTTCCCAATCAATGGGCTATTGAACATAATGCCCCATCTTTACTCTTCTTCACTACCATGCCTTTCCTGTTCTCCTGACTGCCAGTTCTGCTGTGTATGTAACGACTAGTCAGTAGAACAAAATTAAATCAGAACAAGGGCTTGACTGTACAGCCTCTTGGTTAGGGCTCCAACTTCAGATGCATGAGAGTTAAGTGCTGGTTAATTATGACTTTATAATTGCTTACTTCGGGTGGAACATCTTCAGAATGAGAACTGAAAGGGCTTTGTTCACTGTACTGAACACCCTGGTGATTCAGATATTCTTTTAGGATGGGATGGACCTATGCTCAAGTCTCCATTCCAAATCAAGCAGGACAAGGAGGCAAAACTTGATCTCCTTCTTTCCAGATAAAGAATCAAATAATTATGGTGTCAGCTAAAAAGGAAAGAGATCTTTATCTGTGTTGTTATAAGAAAGAACAGACTTGTCCTAAGATGTTTGTCTCACTGAAAGGATCTGTAGGAATCCTGACTGGACAGTGTCTTCCTCTAACTCCGAGACAGAGTGTGCTTACAGCAGAAAGTAACTCACTCTCAGGATACGCATGTACACAGGAGCAAAAATGATGATGGAATGGGGTGTTAAAAAGTAGAAATCTATATGCCTAAAGAACTTGGGCACTTTCAGTGTTTAGTGAGGTGTTCTTTTTGTTTGGGTTTTTTTTACAAAAAAATGTGGTTAGGTATCTAAGTCCACCTTCTGGTGATACCTGGAACATCTAACCAGAGACAGGAATTTCCTTGGGAGCAGATCATCTGCAACTTAGGCACTAGTATCAACATCCTTTTGCTAATACTGCCTTCTAACTCAGAATTTCACTGAGCATTTGGACTGGCTTTACAGGGCCTATGAGTATTTTGATAATAGGGCTTGGTCTTTTTGAAAATGTTCCTTATACACCGGGTTCTTTACTAGATCAGGCTGAAGTGATCAACATTGTTGGATACGGCCCTGCAATTACCAGTTTTGTGGGCTCAGATGCAGGTTTATACACATATTCTTAGATGCCTTCAACCCTACGCAGTGCAGTAACAATCAGTGAAATTCTCCTGGAAATTAAGCCTCAACACCCTACCAGTCAGAACAGTCAGAGTTAATATTGAAATCCATCAGCAACCAGTTATTAAAATTATGTAAGATCACACACAGAGTTTCCAAACCGCTCTCATAAAGAAAGATAAATATTAGATAGGTTATGTAGATTGGGGTTCATTTCATAAGCGGTATCTCAATTGTATGCAAAATATAGGATAGTGGAACACATTACAGAACTGGACAGTTTTCATTGAAGAAATATGTGCTCAGTTTGTTTCTTTTTGTGACATGATTTAATTTCCACATGAGATACTTAAGTGGCAGTGACTACATTAAGGGAGACTTCTCCAGCTACCCATCCTTTAGCAGCAGAGAGAAAAATACATTAATAGCCCCCTCTTTAGCTGGGGAAGCCAACAACAACCAAAACGTGGTGCACTTGAGCACAGGTTCCTCCAAGGCTCTGCTCTGCCCAAAAGCCAGCTGAGTACTGAAATCAGGGGAACCCAAACTTCAAGTGCTTCAGAAAGCACAAACCTTCCCAGTGGCAGTCCTTAGCTTGTTCAGAAGAATGAAAACAGCAGAGAAAAAAGAAATGGTGCAACATTCCACGTATACGTCCTCAAACATAGCATATCTGTCTATCTAGGACCCCCGCAGAGCAGCAGCAGGCTTTATCGCTCACTTGCCAGCCGTACTTCGCAATTATCTGTGGTGAGCCAGCAAGGTGGGCTGGGGAGCAAGAGCTGAGCCCTGCGGGAGGTGAAGCACTGGTCAGAAAGCATGGGAGCCTGGCATATGGAGCGATAGGCTGAGGAAATGGCTTCACAGAGGTTTTTAAATTTTTCGATTCCATGATTCCAAACCAGTTCGGCTTACGGGAACTAAGACACAAGGATACATGAAACACATGCATATACTAACAAACTCTCAAAAATATTTTTAGAGCATTTTCCTCTGATGCCTGTGGGATACACAGAACACAAAATGGGATGAGACAGAGTAAAAGCTTCACCAGTATGACACTGGGAAGATCTGTATAGTTACGTCTTCGTTGTAGCACACTTGAATAATATAACTTTCCCACACTTGCACTGCTAATGCCTTCAGTCACTGTGGAGCACATATTCCATAACATGGCAGGCTGCAAGTCTCATGGTGTCTGTGGTGTTGACACATCTTTAGCTACTAAGCTATTAAACCCTCTGGTTTGATAAAGTCTTGCCACTGGTATTCAAATAATTAAAGGGAAAAAAACTAATGTGATTCTGCATCTACAGAGAAAAAGAAGATTAACATAAGCAGAATCTCCAGTAACCAGACAGTGCAAAGAGCAAAACACAAGGGACACCAGTGTGTAGGTATGACTTACTGAGAGGTGATTAGGTGTATCTGGATAAGAGCTATAACATGGGGTGGGGTGTGCGATGTGTTTATACACAGTGTATTATTTATGCCCATTACTTCTAATTGCCTAACTAGTTCTCTTTCTTCTCACGTATACTTTAGTACTCACCAACCAGAGAAAGATGTCTACAGCTAAATATCTGCCAATTATTCTGGACTTTTGCTTAATATTCTATTGTTCTACTGACAGCACAGTCTTTAATATATCATTTTATACTATCCTATACATCATCATTTTCCTGCCTCCCTTAGGGCTCTGGCTGTAATAGTTCTTATTTATTTCCACAAGCTAACATATATGCAAAAGATCTTGTAGTCATGATGTCCCGTCCCCCCCCCTCACCTCTTCCCATCCTTGTTTTTTGTAATCCTTTTTGTCTGCTTTTACAATTACAGTACAAGGAAGTGTGAACACAGCATGTGCGTAGTCACATCCCAGGGTCAAATACACAGATTGCTGTGTGGTTCCCTTCCCTGTCCGTAAACACACAAGACACTCCTCTCCCGCTCTGCCGCGTTACACTGCAGCCTTTTCTTGTGGCCTGTAGATTTCTTTTTTTAGCTAATAAACTCGAGAACAGATTGGAAAGGCAATAAAGGAAAGCTCCCTCACTATTCTAAGGGGTGAGCCAGGAGTTTAACAGCCCGTGTAGTGACTGATCCCCTCACAGGATCTGCTCAGCACCTTCTGAGTCCAAGAGAACTGAACTCTGGGCTGGCAGTGCCGCGGTCTGGTTAGTTGCATCAAACGCTATTTCTTACCGCGTACTTGTTTTGCAAAATTCTTTTTTGGGGAAGAATCTGTAACAGCATAAGCTGGAGGTGGCTGTGACTATATCACTGACTCTGAAACAGAACAAGCATCTTTAGGCAGTAGTTCTCAAACTTTCAGCAGTGTGTTTCTATAAATGTATTTTGGCTGTGTTTTTTTTAAAGTGGGCTCTTCGGCTCCAATTTCCTGAGGTCCGCTGGTTGACAGGTAGAAAAATACATAGTTTTTTCCTTCAGATTTTAGTAACAATGAAAAAGTGTACAAGCTTCATGGTCAAGACAGGACAGTGGGTACAAAAGCATTGTTATCTTAAGGCAAAATTTACTGTCAGGGAAAACGGAACATTCCTTCTGAACTCACGAACTGGTAGTGCATGTGCAGGTTGGTTGTAGATGGTTGCTACAATAAGGCTTCTTTCATACAGGTGTGTTTATGCCCCAGGCTTGCTGGCCACAGTCCATTCCATTTACAGAAGCTGAATTAAACAATAACTACCGCATTGCAAAAAGAAGAAGGAAAAAAAAAAAAAAAGGTGAGCGTCAAAGGAGATGCCTGAGAGCTTGGTTAGGGCCAAGAAAAACCCTGTTGCAGTTGTCAGAGCTTGTTGATGTTGCAGAGAACGGCACTTTTTTTTTTTTTTCTGCTGGATTTTGTGGTTCTGCCTTAGGAAAGAAAGTAAAATAGAACGGAAGAACAAAGTCCTACTCTATAAATCAGCAGCTGCTCCTTGCCAGATCAAAGGAGTGACATTTTTGCTCCTGGACTACTTGTCCACTTTAGGTGCTTGACAGACAGCTAACAGCTGGCCTGTTACATAGTATAGGAGACTTGGGCTACATCTTCTTCAGAGCAGATGACAAGCTAATCAGAGATACCCACAGCACAGGACATGCGAGTGCACCTTGATCTCTTCAAACGTACCCAGCACATAATTGCTGAACACCTTTATGCATATTTGGCAAGTTGCTGCCTAGGTAGTTTCCACCGAAAAGTAAGAAGGGGAATTAATGCCTTAATCGAATTTGATCGGGGAAGTTAAACTGATGTTAAATTTGTTGACAACTCTCCTTTTCGGGTCAGTTTTGAATTGCCTAAAAAATTTAATATGAAACAGGTAAAAAGATGTGTAAAATACTTCAACGTGGTATTATTCGACAACTGCACTTAAAAAAAAAAACACACAAACCTTCTAAAAAGTTTTTGGAAAAAAGTTACCTGATGTGAGGCCCCTCCACGCCTGCGTGAGAAGCTCGACAGGCCGATGGTGCTTTCCAGGCTGCCGACCCTCACGAGTTCTCAAAATCTTCTCCTATGAGTTCAAGATCATAAATTAACGCGCCTTTAAATGCAGGAGTTAAGATTTGATAGGAGATCTGTTATCTACCTTCGACATGAACGCCCCACTGCCAGCAAACCAAAGTGCGTGCCGGATCGGCTAGAGCTGCGTTTGGCGTCCCCGCAAGACGCACGCACACGAAGCCGGAGGTTCAGTGCCAGCAGTGCAACACCCGGGCGCCATGCCGCTCCCGGCTGGCTCCCACCCGCCGTGCGCCCGGCGCAGGGTGACGGTGCCCGCTGCAGGCCGCGCCGGCGGCTCTGCCTCTCGCCTGCCAGCCGCCGAGGGCTGCGGCCGGACGCCGGCCCG
>Ga0065711_1037597_pt1 | contig 19671 bp, 9 predicted proteins | sample Hoacrofraction12_FD_59098 | JGI IMG/M metagenome (GOLD analysis project Ga0065711, IMG submission 59098) | Hoatzin crop microbial communities from Cojedes, Venezuela - Epithelial fraction 12 v2 (version 2) | ecosystem: Host-associated > Birds > Digestive system > Esophagus > Crop | place... | reverse complement strand
TGTGTGTGTGTGTGTGTGTGTGTGTCCCCGCACACGTGAGCAATTAACTGTAACTTGTAGCTTTAACTGGGGAGTGGGGGGCGTGGCATTGTTTCCGTTTCGTGGGTAAGAATTGTTAAAGGGCTATAGGGACCAGTTAGGACACTTCTAAATAATTGGGATTTTCAATTACTTCATTCAGTTCACCTTCCAGGACAGGGAATCCTTAAAGGTACTCAGAGCACTGACAAAATTCCAGTAGCTGATGTTCTGTCAACAGTCCTATTAGCAGCTCTGATTTCTGAAGTTGTGATCAGCGTGAGATATGCAATATCCATGTGGATTTGTAGGTCAGCCGGAGCTTTGCGTTCAGAGAAGTTGAGCAGAGACTGTTTGGAGCAGTTCCCCAGAGTGGTCTCTAATCCTTTATGTGAAACAGAATTAGAAGGTTTTGCATTCCTGCTGCAGCAGGAAGGAAAATGAAGCAATGCATAGTACTTTACTGTAATGTGTTGTAACTTGTCTTACATTGCTTCTAGCCATTTGTAAAGCCAGGGGAGACCTGTCTGTATCACCAGCTATTTTCTGTCCTAGCAGAAATTTCATACCTCTGTAAAATACTGGATCTAATTCTATTAATCTTGAGATGATGTCAGAGAAGGTCTTGGTGAAGCCTGTGATCACCGCAATAAATATTTCCTTACAGTGAAGGAAGGGGTTAAAGGGATTTTAGTAGAAGCAGCCTTGCCTAATAGTTAAGGAATTTGGTAAAAGCAGCACTGCCTGATAGTTACTGTGCAGAGAACTGATAGTGCTGAAATTAACTGAGGCAGAGCGTCTTGCATTTCCTTACAAAGGGTACCCCCTGAGAAGGGCTGGGGAGTCGCCTAGGACCGGCTAAAACTGACCTTGCAGTTTGGATGGGAGCCAGAAGAGAACTGAGTTTGTGCAGAAACAAAAGTCAATCAGTGAACACCGTGATGAAGAGGATGAGCCTTCATCTTGGCACCTCCGATGACCACCACCAGGAGGCACTGCGCAAGCGCGGATGGGTCATGCATATGTATAGGTGGCTTGGGAAATCTGGTGAATATGTAATACTTGACTGTATAAATTGAAAAGGCAAGTTACTGTCCGGCACGTGCACGACTTTGGTGGGGCTACCCCCCGTGCCGCCTGGCGCCGAATAAACATACCTACTTTACAATCTTACAGATTGTGGAGTCTGTTTCCTGCACGTCAACAGCTCCAAGATGGCTGTATTTATTCCTCCTCCCACCCCCTGCAAAGTCTCATTTTTGTTGTTTTGAGACAAATTCTCTAAGTAATTTGTTGCATGTAGGATTTGAAAGGAGATTATTTTCCAGATAACTTTTGTATTTCCACTTGGCAGCTTTACTGTGACCTCTGTCCTAACCAGATCTTAAGCTTTTTCTGTAATTCTTGACAATTGCATGTTTCATTCTTTGGAGGCTTCTGACTTCATTCAGTTTCACTGACCTGGATTTTGCTGGTTGGGATTGATTGCTGGGATGATCTAAGCTGCTGTCTACTAAAGCCCTAAATTCCCTCCTTTTTATAAAGGGAAAATTATTTCTTAACTCCTTGTTTAGAGTATTGTCAGGAGAGACAAATTCAGGTGGATTTTAACATCAGTTCTCCTTCTTGGGGAAGTGATCCAGCTTGGATTTTGCTTGGAAAATAAACAAGTAAAAGGGTAAACTGAATTTGCTGAGGGAGCAAACCGACAAGAGATGTGACAGCTCTGTGCCTTGTGCTGCAGGAGACCTGAGGCCAGGGAAACTGTTCTGCAGGCAATTGGGATGTTAACGGGTGACAGTAGTGCTGCTGGGCTTTAAAAATGCTGGAGGAAAACGCTGTGGCTGCTGCTTGCAGTGTGCTGTCTGTCAATCGCCAAAGTCCTGGAGGAATGTTATTGTGGATTTGGAGACATTCCAGAAGTGCTGTGTGTTGCAGAGGGGTTTTTTCCTCCCCCCCCCTGCCCCCCTCCCTGCCAACTGCTGACGCTGTGAGGGAAATGAGAACACTCAGCAGCTGAAATTAACAGTCACAAACTGCCATATGTGGGAAACTATTGCATTTCTTTCTTTTTTTTGCCTTCCCCCCCCCCCTTTCTTTTTTTTAGTTATCTTTTGTCTCAAGATGTAAGCAAAAGCAGGAGGCCATTTTCAGTGGTATATTAAAATATTGCTATGGCTCTCAGGTGACTAAATACCTCTGCAAATAAAATTTGAAAGTTCTGAGGACTTGATTTACAGTTTGATAAATGGATTGAATTTCTGGCTTATGGAAAAGAGCAAGATGATAAATTCACTAATAAAAAATGAAGTTTTACTGTTTCTGTCAAATAATTTACATATGCTATTATCTGCCTATCAGTGTGCACATAGGGAACACTAGATATAAATATTACCATGGTCTGAAAGAAAAGCATGTAGTAAAGGAGGAAGGTTATGCGTGTGAGAAAAAGGTAGGTAAATACTTTGACTGAACCCATCCCACTTTGGGCTTACTTACAATGCTGAGGATGTGGGTACAGAGAAAAGACTGTTGATGGGTTAACAATTGCACACATGCTCCATGAGAATTCATTGCTCTGCAGGATGAGAGGAATGTCTTAGTGCCTCGGCTTATGGCCAGCAGTTATCGGAAGATTTAATGAAATTTCATGTTATTAAAGTTGGACTCTGGAAAGGCAGTGGGTGAGTCTGGCATATGGACACACTTGTAAAATAGAGAACACCTTTTGTTACAAAGAGCTCTTAATGCATGTTGATGTTTATGTCTAGTATTTTCTGTGTGGGAATCCCACTGATGACAGACGTGCCCATATCACAACACTGGCTACAGGCCAGTCAGTCTCACCTCTGTGCCTGGCAAAAACATGGAGCAGATCCTTCCGGAAACTATGCTAAGGCACATGGAAAATAAGGAAGTGATGGGTGACAGCCAACATGGCTTCACTAAGGGCAGATTGTGCCTGACACATTTAATGACCTTCTATGACAGGGTTACAGCGTTGATGGAGAAGGGAAGAGAAACTCGCATCATCTACCTGGACTTGTGCAAAGCATTTGACACTGTCCCACACGATATCCTTATCTCTAAATTGGAGAGACACAGATTTGGTGGATGGACCACTCAGTAGATAAGGAGTTGGCTGGATGGTCGCACTCGAAGAGTTGGGGTCAGCAGCTCGATGTCCAAGTGGAGACCAGTGGCGAGTGGTGTTCCTCAGGGGTCAGTATTGGGACCACACTGTTTAACATCTTTGTCAGTGAAATGGACAGTGGGATCGAGTGCATACCCAGCAACTTTGCCAGTGACACCAAGCTGTGCAGGGCAGTCAACACGCTGGAGGGACGCAATGCCATCCAGAGGGACCCTGACAGGCTTAAGAGGTGTCCCTGTGTGAGCTTCGTGAAGTTCAACAAGGCCAACTGCAAGGTCCTGCACGTGGGTCGGGGCAATCCCAAGCACAAATACAGGCTGGGTGGAGAATGGATTGAGAGCAGCCCTGAGGAGAAGGACTTGGGAGTGTTGGTTGATGAGAAGCTCAACATCACCTAGCAATGTGCGCTCCCAGCCCAGAAAGCCAACCGTATCCTGGGTTGCATCAAAAGAAGTGTGGCCAGCAGGTCGAGGGAGGGGATTCTGCCCCTCTGCTCCACTCTGGTGAGACCCCACCTGGAGTCCTGCATCGGGCTCTGGAGCCCTCAGCATAGGAAAGACATGGACCTCTTGGAGTGGGGCCAGAGGAGGGTCACAAGAAAGATGAGAGGGCTGGAACATCTGTTCTGTGGGGAAAGGCTGGGAGAGTTGGGGTTGTTCAGCCTGGAGTCTCTGGAGAGACCTTACAGCAGCCTTCCAGTACCTGAAGGGGGCCTACAAGAAAGCTGGAGAGGGATTTTTCACAAGGGTTTGTAGGGATAGGACAAGGGGTAATGGCTTCAAACTGAAAGAGGGTGGATTTAGATTAGACATCAGGAAGAAATTATTTACTCAGAGGCTGGTGAGGCCCTGGCATAGGTTGCCCTGAGAAGCTGTGGATGCCCCCTCCCTGGCAGTGTCCAAGGCCAGGCTGGATGGGGCTCTGAGCAACCTGGTCTGGTGGAAGGTGGAACTAGATGATCTTTAAGGTTGCTTCCAACCCAAACCATTCTATGATATTCTGGGGAAGTTGTGCATTATTTTTTGTTAGATCCAGGCCCTGTATGCTGGCTGTAGCTGATTGTTTTTCTGCATGTTCATTCTGATGTGGAAGAGCTCATACTCGGTTGCATTGTCTTCCATCTAATTTTCATGGTTAGTCTCTTGCATGAAAGGGTGTCTGTGCAGTAAATTTGTTTCTTGGTCTGGTTTCATTGCCTTTTTACAAAGGTAAATGTCAACAGTCACAGAACTTGCATTTTCTTTTAGCCTTTCTTAACCCTTTACCAGTGTTCTGCAGCATGACAGCCTGTTTAACTCTGTTGAGGATAATTAAAGCAGAGTTAGAAGTATTGATATTTCATATTTGGTTTCATGTGCAGTTTTACCTTTTTTAAAGCTTCCTCCCATAGAAGCCCCTTGAAGCATAAGGCAGAAATAAAGGTAGTTGCCATTCAGTAGGACAGCTTAGCATGCTAGTTTGTCTCTTAAGAATTTTTTTTTTAAGTTACAAGGAAGAACAGTTTGTCACTCTTTCACTTTTAATGGACAGCAACATTTCGAGTAACAGCATATTCTCAATCACAACAAGGTCTTTTTAGTTGTTTTGTCAACATATACGCAGCACTAATCACATAAAGATTTACTTTCTGATATCTGAGAAGAGACAAAAAAAGCAAGCTGGTCGAGAGACAAAAAAACATATATTTTTTACAAATAAAATGTAAGTCTGCTGGAAACATACTAACCTGACTTCAGGTCCCCTTGTTATGTCTCTACACAGAGAAAGAGGTCATCAATACAATGAAGTTTCTTCAGTCAAACCTGAAGTCTCGTGGTGCAATTTAGACCCTACTGTTAATAGCATTTAATGTAATGGTGTGGTGGCAGGTAAACTTCTGAATGACATCTGTTGCTAAAGATTCTGTAATTGCAAAGACTTTGATGTTTACTGGGTCCTAATTCTGCTGCATTTTCAATTGTTTCTTCATTCATATGATAATCAGGCTTCTCACAGTTGCTAATTATTACCACTGTTGTTTAAAGAATACGGAGAGCAAAAGCATGTCTGTGGCCAGACACTGTTTAAGATGTAAGCAGTAAGATGATAAAGCTCATAAAATTCACAGCCCATCATGTGCAGAATAATGATTAGAAAGCAGCTAAGGCTTTCTTGTCAGCATTCTAGCTAAAAGGAGAGAAAGTCTGTGTTTGTAAGCAACATGCTACCATTTTAACTGCGAGATGAATGTCAGCATTTCCATAAATCTCCAATTTAGAAAATTAAAATACTGTGGGGACCATAAAGGGCTAAGCTGATGTCTAGTTTCAGTTCTGTGCTGCTACAGAAGACAGACTGTCAAGGACGTTCGGTTTAATTGCTAGGGGAAGGCAAGCACAAAATTAAAAGAACGAGTAATGCAAGTGATGAGGGTTTCATGTTCTGTGTGGATTCAACTTGTAAACTCCTTTCCTCTCCCTTTCTTCTTTCATCTTTCTACCTTCACTTCAGGTCTTTCCATCTGCCTCTCTCCCTATTTCGTTTTACCCACTCTTGCTTGGTAGCTCGGAGTCTGCTCCACTTTTGGTAATTACGGCAGCTTTAACAGGCAACCTGCGTTTTCCCTAGTAAATCTGGCTTCACTCTGGCTGCTTGCATTTGTGGCTTTTAATGAGCACCTGTCAATTTGAAATCTGTGGCATTAGTCGATATGTTACCTCTGGGCAAGTGTCTGTGATGCCTCTCAGTTTTCATCTTTCTCTGTGCCAAATGATGCTTTCCCACTGACATTCTAGTGTAAATAGGCCATTATTTTCTCGAAATTTCCCATCACAAACTGTCTGATTTGAAGATGGACAATGAAAAGCAAGCCGAGTCCCCTGCACACTCGCCTCTTGCGGTTCTAGTTACCTTTTTTTCAGTTTTCTCCTATCAGCTTGAAAGTGTTGGCTGGTATTTTCTTATTATTTTTATTAGGGTCTGGCACGTGTCAGTGTTGCAGCCTGAGGGAAGTATCACTCCTGCAGAGCTGAGTTGGGAAACACAGGAGGGAACCGTGTTTATAAGACAAAGTAACAGAGTTGGTTATTTTGCAGCGATTTGGCTTTGACTTTGGCTGCTCATGTGTCCATGAGGATAAAAATCCAGTGTAATAGGTTGGAAGAAAAAAAATTACGTGTCAGAAATAGGCGAAGTTACGAGGTGATAAGCGGGAATGTAATTATGTGGTGGCAGACTTTAAAACAGCATCTTACGTGCGTCCCCGCTGCACGCAGCGTAAGCGCCGGCCGCTTTCACACAAGAGGGCGCTCGTGGAATTTTAAAAGAAATATTGGGCTCTATTGGGGCCTTTTTTACATGCGTGTATATTTCAGTGTGCCATTTTCAAAGCTGTCATGATTTACTAAGGTTCTGTCTCAGAACCTTAGAATGCGCTGTCTGCCTTCTATAGTTACCTGCACAATGATTAGTACAAATAACTATTGATATTACAACTTTTAAGCACTAAAGCCACTCAGTGAGAAGGGATGACCAGCATAACCATGCAGATTTTGATAACAGTTATGTAAATGGTGGAGGATCAGTCTTATGTCAGATATAATATTTGAATAGTGTCAGTCAGAAATATGACCTAGTTTTAGTTCACCGACAAAGCAAATCCTTGTATTGGGAAAGTGTTACTACATTTCTAGTATTGGAAGAAAAGCATCTGCTTTTTAGGCTAATGTGGGAAAAAACCACAAGGAATAACCAGAATCTCTGCAGAAAATTGCAGCAGGAGGGTTGTTCTGCAAGGGTTTTTTTGTTTGTTTGGTGGTTTTTGTGTGGGTTTGGGTTTTTTTTGTGGTTGTTTTTTTTTTTATACGCTAAGGAAGTGTGTTCAGCTCAGAACACTGTCTTGGGTACAGTCAAAACAGGGTAGGAGATCTGGCCTGTAGTTGGAGAACTTGCAGTACACTAGTGAAGTATGGTCACACATTTGTGAAAGGTGGAAATTCTATTTCCTACCAAGTTCATCTCATCTGTTGTCACTTAGGTATGATGATATTTGATTGCTCACTAGTCTGGTTATGTTTCCAACTGGAAGATGTGAAGCTGAAAGACAGCGTGGGTCATTAGCATCACCCTCTGAGATTTAGTTTCTATGATAAGAAATGTGAAATGTGGGTGAGAGAACGCCAACTTTCTGGGGAGAGAAATGTGTTAAATCTGACCCTGGCATTTTGAAGCTTATGGGAGCAGGTTCTGCCACTACTCCAGAAATGCAAACACTTTTCCATGAGTTTCTTACCTGCTACCTACACTGTTTTTAAAGCGAGAACACTTGCTAAGCAGAGTACAAACCATACTAAAACAGATGTTAAAGCATTAGTTTTGGGATGCAGTATTATTCTGGACCTCTTGTGAGTATTGAGATAGGCAATGTTTTTCTCTTAATGTCTGGGGATGCAGATTAGTGCCCTGTCTTTTAGGACAGGAGACTGGAGGGAATCAGTCTCATGGTCACTTACCTTCTGAGTGAACAGTTCTTTGAGTTGCAAAATTACCATGTAAACAGCCATAAATAATCACATTACTACTGCTATAGCTGCACAGTCCTAGTCAGTTTGAGGATATTTTTCAGTGTCTATAAAAATGAATGATTGCTTTTAGTAAAGTATTTAACATTCAACCTCTATTTTTCCCTGCTAATGAGTTCTGTGGCCTACTAAGCTAATGTGTTAAAGAGTATTTGCTGTTCACTTGTTTTGCTTCTTATCTTCTGTCTTAGTGACTGCTCTTGTTCTTCCCTTGTTCGTAGACTTACAGGTCTGGAGAGGACCTCCATGATCACCTCTGTCACCTTGCCCTAAGGCAAGATCAGCTATATTGTCCTTTTGGATGGATGATTGTCTAACTAGTTCTTAACACCTTCAATAAGGCAGACTTTGCAGGCTAAACTACTGTGTTTCCTTACTGTTTGAAAATGTTGTCCTTATCCGTCTTGCTGAAACTTAATCCCTTTACTATGTGTACTGTCCAACAGCCACGAACAACAGTAGCCTTTTATGTATTTGAAGCATATCACCTTGGCATCTCTCCTTTCAGTTAATCAAAGTATTTACCCTAGCTGTTTGTTCCTCCTATTTTTCAAAAATCTGTGGTCTGATCATCCTCATTGCTCATCATTCTCTGGATTCCCCATTTCCAGTTTTTGGGTGTGCTCAGAAGTGAGAATGATATTTTAACTGATATTTTACCATCTTGCAGTAGAACACAAGTTTTGTAGATACTTCTGTATAAAGATGCTATATGATGTTTAACATTTTTTTTCAAGGCAAGCAGAGGCATTTTAAACTCCAAAATACTCTTTAGATCTTTAATAGAGGTATATATCAGGTTTTCTGCTTTCATGCTCTTAATCAAACTGCTAGTCTGATGAGTCCAGTCTTAGGTTTCCTTTATAAACCAGCTGATCCCAAATTTCTCAACTGGTTATATGTGCTCCAGTCATAGAAATACAATTCTTCTATTTGTTCTAAAATGGGGATATCAGAACTGACTTGGTACCGTTTGCTGGCAGTTTAATAACACCTTAATGCTTTCAGTAGTTGCCTCTCCTTGCACAATGTAAACCAGTCATTTTGTTTATCTTTAATCATTAATCCACTGTGAACAGGAACTGTAAAATACAGTGTTTTGTTTTGGTTTTTGCCATTAGTGCTTGTAGTTAATCTGGAAGCTAGCAATAATAGTCTGAATTATTCTTTTTCTGCTTGTATTACACTCCTTAAGATTTCCCTTCATCTTGATGGGGATTACTGAGTTTGGGATTGAAATTTCTGTAGTACCTATGCATCTTTTTCACTTAACCTAAATAATTAGATGCTACATTCACATGTTGCTGCTCTACACTTTACTTCGACTAGTGTTCTTCCCTTTTCAATGGAGTTTTAAACATAGGGGCACTTTTTATTTATTTTTGAGGTGGAGACAGACAGAAGGCTTTCCAACTTCTTGATCTGTCAGATCGAAGTGGACCTTGTTAAAAAGCAGCTTACTTTTTCCTATTTGTTTTACATTACCTGCTTTTCACCATGAATTGCACCAGTTGTCTTGTTTCATATTTCCTAAATCTTGATATTTTATTTTTCCTGATTTGAGGCTAAGGCAAGCACAACACATGAGAAACAATCAAAATGTTAATGTAATTTTAAATTACTTTATGTCTAGCCCTAGTGCTCTCTCTTCCTAGAGAATGACCTTAATTTTTGTCCCTGCTAGGAAGAAATCTTCCTGAGGCTACTATAGGCCACAATATGCCACTGGTTTTTAAGCAGAATTCGCCATTGATTTCTTCAGGGAGTTCCACTTAAAATGCGACGTCACGGCAAAGCTCAGTCTGGTTACATTTATCAAACGAAAGGGTGCAGTTCACATTCTCGACTCTGGTGTCTAAGCTCCAGTGGCCACCAGAGGGAATGAGAGATCCCAGACTGTTTCCATTTCAAAAGAAATATTTTTTTTCTCCGCATTAGTTTTAGATTCATCTCTAAGAAGTAACTGCTAATCTATATTAGCTCATCTTTTTGACGATTAAGCATGTGCATAAATGCTTGTGATTCTGAACTCCACTGTGTGTTTTCTAGCTCTTCGTCAGAAATAAGGTTGGTCCCACAAAAACACTTGCAAACCATCAGTACAAGAATAAGAAAAAGGGATTTTGATTAGAGGTGCATTCCCCCCCCGCCCTCAGTCTTGGAGAGCTCTAGAGCTACTGGCAAAATATTGGATTAGTGTTGCAAACTGTCAGGACCTTCATTTAGAATACTGTCAGACTGTTTATGCCAGCCACTAATGACTACAAAAGAGCAGGCATTTTATGTTACTGAAAAATCTAAATTACATTCCAGACAAGTTGACACTGATGCTCCAAAGTGCAGGTTTGCAAGATGATAATTCCTAATCTCAATAGAAAAGAGGTGTCAAATTCAATTTTACTGAAGGACTGATTGTAATTTGCCTTTTAACTGTAGGATGCTACAGAAACAATCCACTTGATTTGGCTCTTAAAGTGTTTTCACTTTTTGTTCTGCCTGTACGTAAACATATTGTACATAAGCTCATCTGCTCCTTTGAGTTTTTAGTTACCCATTCTCTGTAAGCATGACTTAATCTTTTGCAAGCTCAATATTTTCTGTCTTTTAGCTATCATTAGTCCTGAGGATGCATCAGGAATTGAGCATGGGGATGTTTGAAATAGATCAGTGCCCCAAGAAATGGGGATTTCCTTTGGGGGGAAAAAACCCAACCAACCAACCAAAAAATAGAAGTATGATTTAGCCTTGCAAAAGGATTAACAGGACAGGGGAAAAAAAAATAACAGTTTCTGGATTGAAACATATCTCATGAGACACAATGAAGTCTCCATGTGTGTTTGTTTGAAGAAACTGGGTGAAAAAGTAGGTTTTGAAGGTTAGGGTAGCTTAGGGTCCTACGTGTATTTCCGTAGAAACTAACAGAAGCACATGTGTGAGTAAGAATTGCGAGACAGGCCATTCATCAGTGTGAAGTTTGTCCTTCAAGTATCCAGAATAATATTATGTGAAGCGGTTTAAGATCCTAAAAAAAAAAAACCCCAAAACTGATGTTATGCTCTACAACATCTGTTGAGGTTCATGCAAATTTCAGTCCCAAAGTGCTTTAAACAGTAGACATCCTGAGTGTGTAATACAGCTAACACAACAAGGCCCCTTGTGAGAGGAAGGAGGAGTGATACTGGGGAGAAAGTCTCAACAAGAAATCCCAATAATGAGAGATATTGGGATGTTTTGGTAGCAGCTAGTGTAATCATGAAAAGTGGTGAGCATGCTGTTACAGCCTTTTCAAGATGAATAATGTTGCACTTAAAGAGGCTTAGGATAAATTTACTGATAAAATAAGCTTTATAAAGTCTGTGGTATACACAGTACTTACTGGCACTGGACCAAATGATCTGAAAGAAATGTGTGCATGCCCTAAAATAAATAACTTTGGGCTGTCTTACGACTTTCAAAATACATATTAATGTAAGAAAAATAGATCTAGATATCTTTTGTCCTGAAATAACTCACCTAACCTCAGTATTTGTACAGTGTATATTTGGATCACTTGTGAAAATTAACATGATCCAAGTTGTTACACTGTGTAAATGTTTACTAAGGCAGTGTGAGGTACAGTCTGTGGTTTGATCGAACTTCAAATGCCAATTAAAAATGATGACTTATTTAATGCCAACAGGCCATATCCTGCAGTGCTTACTCAAGCAAAATTCTAATTGACTCTAGTGGGACGCTTGCTGAAGTAAGAACAGTGAAGAGAGGAAGAGGCATAAGCAGAGGCATGACCTCAAATATTACTCCAGGCATCGTAAGGGGAAGCATTTTGTCTTCCCTGGCACCAGTGAGGACCTACCTCACTTAGGAACAAAGACTGGAAGAACAGGGATTTCTCTGCATATCCAGAACTCCCTGCAACTGTCGCTCCCTTTAGGGAATATTTTTGCCAAAAACTGACTTTTCATTGAAAACTACAGGTTTAATGACAGTGAAATAACTCATGAGCTTGTATGTATTTTCCCAGATGGATGTGGGATGGTGAAATGGGGGGTAGGAGGAGAGATGGCGTTAAAAAGTACCCAGAAAAAGTCAAATTTTACAAGAATCTTTTTATTTTTGAAATGTCCTGATTTAGAAATTTTCTTCCAAATTTGTAAAGTGAAAGCCCATAAATATTTGAACTAGAGACAAGGTATCTAAAGAAAACATGAAGTTACAAACAAACAAAAAATATAATTTCCACCTCTATTAGGCTTCTCTATTAGGCTTTAATTACTTTATGTGCTTTTTAAACTCAAAATAAACTGTCCATGCAAGTTTTTGGTTGCTGCTACTTGAGATGTGTTCAGTAGACAGACGAGTTGGAAGGGTTTCCTCTGGCTTTGTCACTGGATTTATTCCTAAATGCTTTTGACAGTACCAAAAACCCTAGAGGGCAAACCTGATTGATTGCGATTGACTGATAGATTAGTTGGTTTGTTTGGTTTTTTTGTGGGTAATAAGTTACTCTGTATTCAGTGTGTACCTATAAATTAGTGATGTAGTTACCTTTATTCTTAATAATTGCTTTAATTTAGTAGACTTCTTGCATAATTTTACTACTACTACATTTGAATCAGAACGACTTTATTACAGACTGCTACACAATGAGAGGCATGGTAAGATGCTAAACCAAACTAGTAGGAAATACTTCAAGAAGTTTTGAAATCTAAGACAGAACAATTTCATAGACTTGACTTTTTATATCTACGTATATGTAAATGATAAATGCTTAAATGTGGCTGACAAGTCCATTTGTAATAGGTTATATACGTCCCTAGTAACTTCTGTTCTGCCTTCTCCACTTTATTCTCAGAAAACAGAAATGTTTTAAGAATGAGGAGGAAATGAAAGTTGAGCTTATACGGTCCTTTCAAAGAGCTTTGCCATATTGCCAGAAATACTGTCTTTTGTATTTATTTTACTGTATCATTGTGAGGAAGTGATGTCTTGCTCGGATTTACTGTATTTGTGACTTTATTTTTTAAAAATGCCTCTTGAATTTTGCTAATTATCCTGGGGCATAATTAGATGATCTATATATGGAATAAAGAAATTGCTGTTTAAGTGCAGCTATTGTTCCAGCAGCGGAGACATCAGCTGTTGTTGTGGTGGTAGAGGATTTAACCAGTTGGCATGGGCATGTCAAAAGAACAGGATTGTTAAAGGCACATGTTTAGTGCAGGTTCATTTTTTATGCTTTGTAGTCTCCATACAAGAGGAAAAATGGCAACTCTGTATTGGAAGGCTGAGCATTAAATTTAGAGAAGCAGCAACTATAAATAACAACTCTGGTTTTATATATGACATCTCCAACTTGTTGGTATCTTTCTAGCACAAAGAGTATTGAAGCTATCTGAAGTCCATTTACCTTTGATAAATCTTGGGGCTTTTCCTCCTCTTTGTGATCTTGTTGTTTAAATGATAGCTATTTAAGAGGAGTGTTCAGTTGATTTAGAGCTCTACTTAATGCCATCTTGAGACTAAGTGTAAATCACTGGAAATTTTTGCATTAGGTTTTGACATCAACAATGCTGTATTTTGCAAGAATTATACTCTAGTAAGGCTTTGTCCTAGATCACTGCTAAAATAAGAAATGTGTAGTTACTCTACATGTTTTTCTTGAGTAATGTGACACAACTCCATTGTGACTAGGACAATTGTCATGCTACTATATGTCGTGGTAACAATAATAAAAAACTGGACAATAACCCTATACAGATGGTGTTTAAAATACAGATTTCGTACTGATGTGCCTCTGCTCCCTGACAGCTGCTTTAAATGATGCCAAAGATTTTCTTAATATGATGCAAACCAGTAACATTTACCTGGCTACATTTAGATTTTAGTATTTAATATGCTTAAAAGCTAGCAATTTTTAAAAGTACACCTAAATGTTTACAGATGAGTCCCGTGATTATAGAGCACTAATTTCAAATTTATTTTACTGTCAGCGTGCTTTTTAAATAAAGGTTGTAGTTTGGTTTTTTTTTTCTTTTTTGACTTGTGATAGGAAACTTCAAATTTTAATGGACTATTGACAATATTTTCCAAATCACGAGGTCTATTGCATAGGTTCTCTCATGGAGTATCTTGCATGAGGAGAGGTGTCTTTTGAATTTCACAGGCTAATGAAATTTGGCACCATTAATACAGTGCACTAAAATGCAGTACTTTAGTGATCAGTGAAAACAAAAAAAAAAAACCCACTCCATGTTGAAATTTGCATTAGCTTCAAAATGTGAACAAACTCTCACCAAAAATTTGCTTGTAGTACTTATTCAGTATTTTGTTATCAAACACCTTCTACTATATAACTGTGTGTCTTAAAACCAGAAGGGGAATGGCAAGCACTAATTGCATACAGGCCTATAACTTGGATTTATTACAGTGGTAGTTTTGTTCTGTTGTGAGCGCGTGTCTTTTAACCTGGGATTGTTAAGAGAGTTGACAGCTATTTAGGTGCCTTGTAATCAGGGAATGTTTCAGCTAACAGATGTGGTTTTGTAGATCATTTTTTGTATTGGATTTTTGCATTTTGTATCTGAAAATTTAATTTATTGTATCAAGAACTGATTTAAATAGACTTTCAGTCCAGGGCTGACTGATCTGTCTCTGACTTAACCCTTAAACAGCTTTATCTATCTATCTTTCTTGTTTTTCTTTTTTTTCCCCACAGATGTGTAATAGTTTGAAGTGCTTAAAAAACCATAGTGATTTAAATATTCTCTTTCTCCTAATCTTTTTGTTGCTTGCTGTAATTCAACAGTGCAGGTGACATGATGAAAACCTTTTTTTTTAATTTTTTAATGGTTGACTTCAGTGTAAACTTTACAAGACTTTTTTGCCTTTAGCTATAGCCTTTAGTTTTAGCTGATTTCCACTAGTGTTCTGTGTGGAGATCGTGTTTGAATGCATATTCAAAGACTTAACCATGTGCATGGATGTCTGCAGGGCGAGTGACTGCTGCAGTACTTCTACTGACATTAGAGAGCTCTAGTGATTGTAAAATCAAGGGCATTCATAAGTGTGTTCGAGGTCAGGAGCAGATGTGTCTGGGGGCTAAAATATATCCAGGTAAAACATACACCTTCTGTAGCTGTATCTTATGGAAGGTCTTATGGCCACTCAATTAGGAAATTCTGTCTAAAAACCACTTGAAAGTTATCAGATGAGCAGTCCAGCCGAGCTGATCATTCAAATGCAGAGGGCTTTGGGCTTCCAAAATACCTGTAAAACATTAGCTAAGCTAGAAACAAGGATGATTGTTCAATATTTTATAGATATTTTTTTTTTCCTCTGAAAGCTTGCTTCTTGGTAAATATCTTGTGTGTGACCCTTACAAAGGATGTATTTGTTAACAAAAATGCCTTTAAATGAGTTTGCTCTCCTGAAATGCAGTCTGTTTCCAAGACCTATGCCAAGTGAAACATATCCTACCAATAATGACTGTAAGGAGATCAAACAAATAAAAGATAGAACTGAGCTTGTGGCAGTCATTCATCACAAAGGAGGACACACATGGAATTTATTCTATTTGTTACTTTTCCAGCCTGGACACTAGTGACTGTTCTCTTCTGCTCTGGTTGTGCACGCTTGCTGTGTGATCTTTCCTATTGAGCATCCATTTGTTTCCTAGAGGTTGGAAACTTTTGTGTTCTAGATTTGTTGACTTTAAAGAAGAATAATTCTATTTGCTTCATAGTAACTATGTCATCTAATCCATATTAAACACTGCAACTGTACATGTAGACTAGTTTCCAAGGAAACAGCATCCCCTACTCTGCCCCCTGAACCCCTCCTGGAAATTTTGAAGGTGAAGTGTCTCACTTTAATCACACCCTGTTGTTGCCACCCTAATCCAAACTCAGATTCCCAACGAAATTATAGCTTTTTAAATGTTTGCAATGCCATTGTGAAGTTTACCATGCATTCCAAATGATTTAAGGTACTTAAATGGTATTGGAACAAATTACTGCCTTCATTATGACAGACAACAGATGAGTACATTATACTACTTAGCCTCAGCTTCTTTAACTAGAATACTGTGATTGTTTTTCATCCAGTAGTTCTGTAATTACTCTTTCTTTATGTTCACTGTAAGCATTAAGATGGCTTTTTTTTCTTCTCTTTAAACGGTACAATCGATATAATTCTTGGGCATTGTTAGGAAGATGATCAATTATTTAATTCATTTATTATCAATGTGAGTAGAATGGTGGTTTAAGCTGGGTAAAATTTGGCAAACATACTTTGCTACCTTCTGTAACTACCTTCTTGGTGCCCATTCCTTTTTAATTTTTTTGATTCTGTTTAAAGATTTCTTGTAGTAAATCTCAAGAAGTTGAGCATATTTACTAGATTGCTGATGGGATCTAAGCTTGCAGTTCTGAGGGGTATCAAATACCTAACACTTTCATCACTAGATACCCACTTTGGCTTACTGATTAAGGAAATGCAAATTTGATGCCTCTGTTAAAGAAAGGATCAACTAAGGTTGTAATTAATATGTGTTGGTACAGGATTCTTGCTCTGGGGTTTACAAAGATCAGAAACAGTGTTGCTGCAGTTTTGCGCCATCCAGAAGGGTGTCTGCAAGAAGACAGAATCCATTGCGCTTGTGATGTTCAGTTTGCTTCTTGATTCCAGTCTTTCCAGTTATGCTGTTTGTCTGCATGTGCTGGGTGGATGTTCCAGTGATGAGATCTGTGGGAGGTGGTCTGCTCCAAGCAGCTCTGCTTTCATTAGTATGTTCACTAAATTCACATTAATTTCAGATCGACTCAAATAAAACAGAAAATTTTGTCTACTGTACTGTCTTCTGTGAGAGCCAGTGAAGACAGGGTGTCTAGAAGGCCTCCATATTTTATTGGTTAAAAAAAAGGCATAAACTTAGTGTACTGATAAAAGGTGATGTTTAAGAGAACCGTAATCTGAATTGGCCACTGTGCAAGGAAAGACTTGTAAATGAAATTTTTTCAAATATCTTCATGTTTCTAATGAAGTGCTTGGAGAAACCAGTTACATGCTGGGGCAAAATGTCAGCATTTTGTATATGTAGGTTCAGATACCTTTGTGAAGACATGGATTTAATTACATACTGCTGGTATTTTATCAGTGCTTTGCTTTTGAAGGAGCTCTCAGTGAGGTAGTTCATCCTTGTACAGATGCAGGCACAGGGACTGTCTGAAGCAGTTGAATCTGGGACTGATTGTTCCTACTACTTGATGCATGAGCTGCACTGGGGCTGTGTTTCATAAAATTGTAGAATTGTTAAGGTTGGAGGATCATCAAGTCCAACCACCAACCCATCACCACCATGCCTACTAAGCCATGTCCTGAACTGCCATATCTACACGTTTTTTGAATACCTCCAGGGATGGAGACTCCACCACTTCCCTGGGCACCCTGTTGCAATTCTTGACCACTCTTTCGGTATAGAAATTTTTCCTAATATCCAATCTAAACCTTCCCTGACAGAACTTCAGGCTGTTTCCAATCGCCCTATCACTAGTTAGTTGGGAGAAGAGACCAACACCTGCCTCACTACAACCTCCTTTGAGGTAGTTGTAGAGAGCAATAAGGTCTCCCCTCAGCCTCCTCTTCTGCAGACTAAACAGCCTCATCTCCCTCAGCCGCACCTCGTAAGACTTGTTCTCTAGATCCTTCACCAGCTTCATTGCCCTTCTCTGGACATGCTCCAGCCCCTCAATATCCTTCTTGTAGTGAGGGGCCCAAAACTGAATACAGTATTTGAGGTGCGGCCTCACCAGTGCACGATCACTTCCCTGGTCCTGCTGGCCACACCATTCCTGTTGCAAACCAGAATGCCGTTGGCCTTCTTGGCCACCTGAGCACACTGCTGGCTCATGTTCAGCGGGCTGTCAGCCAGCACCCCCAGGTCCTTTTCTGCTGGGATTTTGATGGATCCAGCTTCTGAGGATGTAAGCAGGGTGACGATGTGGGGGAGAAGGGGATGCTGTTCTCCTGGGGCATGGAAATGATCTCATGTCATCAAAGAAAAGTGTTTTCATGGAAGACTTGCTGAGAAAGTAAACTGGTACTTTGTGTAAGCTTGTGCTATACAGGCTACAGAATATGCTGATAAATACCGGATCTTAGCTCACAGTATTCTTCAAAAGCCTGATAAAATTAAATACACTTTTCCAAGGACTCTTTGCCATTGCTTTGAATTACTCCTAAGGAAATTACTTAAAGGGCTTGGAGAACTGAGATGGTAAAGAATGTATTGCAGAAATAATTGATCCTTCTGGTTTATTAGGTTGTGTCCCTGTTGTGCAAGTTTTGTCAATAACAATAACACTTTGGAGATGTCTGTCTGCAGTTAGTCTGTAGCTAGATCAAACATTTCGCGGAGTTCTAGCTACATGGTTTCTCCTTGAAGAAGGTGATGTATTATTTAATTTGTAACTAAGTCCTGGGACATCTCGAAGCATAGCATTGTTATCTTTGATATTCCAGGCTAAAGTCCACTAGTTATGTACAGAACCAGCCTGAGTTTGTGAAAATCTGGCTTGCATACGGTTGATAATGATTTTCATCAAATATTTTGTTTGTATTTCATATTTTTTTAAAATGCATTTGTTTTTGAATTCCAGTCTAACACAAGGAAGATATTTCCTCAGTAGGTACCAAGATTACAACAGTCCCTCTTGTTTTTCTAGTGATAAGAAATGTCTGTGTGCCTGGATCCAGTGCTGAGGTTCTGCGCTAGCTCACAATTAGCAAGCAGCCTTGCTCAGGGTTGCTCTTTATGATTGTTTGGATGCTGGACAGTTAAACTGATCCTGTGTTGAAATTCTAAATGTTTCAGCAGCCCTATATAAAAATCTGTTGCTGCAATTGCTATGCTAGCCTTTCTGCATTAGTAACATTGTGCAAAGTAGTCTCTGTTGATTTCCTTTACTAACCTTCATATGGTGAATTAAACCTTGAGTTTTAAGTATCTGATTGTGCTGACCTTCACTTCAAAGAGGCTTTTTATTTAAGCTTTTAGCCTTCTATCAGACAGGAACATTATCATCAATAAAAATAAAATAAACACCTAGTCTTGCATTCTCTGCTTACTTGAACAGGAGTATTCGCAAATGTATAGCACTCAGTTTGGCAAATACAGGCAGTCTGTCAACTACATTTACATTTAAAAATTTACTGCAGTGAGGGTCATTCCAATTTGAAAGAAAGTGTTTGGTAGATGAGTTGGGAAGCAGAATGACTTAGTGTTTAAAGAAGCTCTGCGAAGAATTGGCTAGAAAATGCTTGTTGTCTGTTTGTACCTTTTGAAATGAGAAGGTAGAGAAGACATTTGACTTCAGTGGAGTAAAATATATGAGACTGCCTTAGTCAATGAAGGAACTGCCATATCCTGGGATGTAATTCCTTGTGACCTCTACCTTGAAAACGTGAATGAAAGTGGAAGAAATTTGATGACCAATGGCAATCAGTGCTAAATTGTCTAATGAGGGATGCAGCCATAAAATAAAGTTACTTTTATGAGTTACTTTATGGAAGTTTCAAAAACCTTGTCCTGAAATGCCAGTATCGTGTAGGCCATATAGCATATTCAAAATGTGCTATAAATAGTCCAGGACAACACTAAGGAAGGTCATCCTGGAAGTTAGGAGATCCGAATATGGTGACGGACCTGGAATTTTATTTCTCTCACTATCAATCACTCAATCATGGGGTGTCAGCATTTTTACCAAAGTACTACTCTCTTCATCTTGGTTTCTTGCAAGTGGGCTCCGGTGAGCTGTGCTGATTTGATCACATTCTTAACATAGAATCATAGAATCATAGAAAGTTTTGGGTCGGAAGGGACCCCTAGAGGTCATCTAGTCCAACCCCCCCGCAGCGAGCAGGGACACCACTAACTAGATCAGG
>Ga0065711_1008195_pt1 | contig 19671 bp, 12 predicted proteins | sample Hoacrofraction12_FD_59098 | JGI IMG/M metagenome (GOLD analysis project Ga0065711, IMG submission 59098) | Hoatzin crop microbial communities from Cojedes, Venezuela - Epithelial fraction 12 v2 (version 2) | ecosystem: Host-associated > Birds > Digestive system > Esophagus > Crop | place... | reverse complement strand
GCCGAAGCAGGGTCACCTACAGTAGGTTGTAGAGGACCTTGTCCAGGCGGGTCTTGAATATCTCCAGAGAAGGAGACTCCACAACCTCCCTGGGCAGCCTGTTCCAGGGCTCTGTCACCCTCAGAGGGAAGAAGTTCTTTCTCATGTTCAGACGGAACTTCCTGTGCCTCAGTTTGTGCCCATTGCCCCTTGTCCTGTTGCTGGGCACCACTGAAAAGAGTTTGGCCCCATCCTCTTGACACCCACCCTTCAGATATTTGTAAGCATTTATAAGGTCCCCTCGCAGCCTTCTCTTCTTCAGGCTGAAGTACACACCAGAATATTTTCCTTTTGCGTTGCTTGGGTGAAAAACTACATCCTAAATACACACCTAAATATAGTGTGCAAAGCAGAAATAGTCTCCACAGTAAAAACATCCATTAGGTTCCCATAATGGCTTGTAGGGTGTAAATTCCTGCTTTTTGAGAGGATAGTGTGCTCAAACAGACTTTGCCTTCTGTTGACTTGGGGGTGAACAACCCTTCTGGGTGAGCAACTCTCCTGATTATTGTCATTCTGAAAATGGAGAAATCTGGTACAGCCAGGACTTTTAAAAAGTGAAAGTCTCTGTATCTAATCTACACAGGCTTTCTTTTTAGCTCCTCTCCTGGAGGGTGTGGAACAGAATCACTTCTAAAATCATAGCTAAAGACAGTAGACAATGAATGTGTTTTGGAGACATCTAGCTCATCCTTGTCAGTGTGCGTGTCTGGTTACCTCTCTGCCATTTGAACGAAGGTGATAAGCAGTGCCTGGAGCAGGAAGGCAGGCTTTCCTGAGGGAGACAGACATGGCTCTGCAGCGATTTCCTCTCAGGGTATGTGTTCCTTTGAGAACGTGTGCTTGAAGAACACTCTCGTATCCACAGTGGCTGCATATAGCCTTCGTTTTAGCTGTGACTCCCTTGCCTGGGTCATTTCCTCAATCCAAGGCATCCATGGAGTTCCTGCAGCACATTCTGACGTGGAAAAATAATTGCAAGGAAATCTTTCTGTAATTGCAACCGTTCTTAATTTAACTCATGCTTTGAGGAAAAAGTAAAGCCATGGTATTTTTTTTTTTTAAATCTTTTGTTCTTGAGTATTTTCTCTTGCTCTCACTTCTGCATTGCTGTCCTGTGCTTGCTTCTCTGCTGCCTTCTCATCCTGGTTCTTGCAGCAGAAGTGGAGGGACAAGCACCACGTGCTCTTCAGGCTATCAGAAATCCTGCTGGTCCCTGGTGTTTGAGAGCCACTGAGACGTAAGGTCCATGCTAGCTGGGTCATTAGGTGAGGTTCAGCAAGAGGTGTGGAACATCTCTGTGTAAACAGGGGTCCTAGGTGTGCTGTGAAATGCTCTTCAGAAACTCTTCAAGTTCTGCACTAGCAGTTCTTGACAGGGGCAATAATGCATACAGGCTTGCACAAGCAGCTACCTGGACATCTCAAGAGTGCAGAACAACAGTTAAAAGGATTAAAAATTCAGCAGAATAAAAAGGATGATTAAATCAGGGGAAAACGCACTGCAAGGTACTTATTAAAAATGTCAGCATCCAGACTAGTAAAGAAGCTCTTCCTCAGCTTGAAGGCTTTTATTTGGGTTGTAGCAGGCGGTTAGTACTCGTTGCAAACCAGACACTTGGCCTTGGGCTAAACTACCCACTGGAGAATCATATACATCTCTTGTTCCTCACTTCAGGCTTTGTCATTTAGGAAACAAGTAGTGCATGATAGTTCTCTGCTTTGCAGTAGTGGTGCGAACTGTGACTTGACTGATTTATGTAAGTGCTGTTTACAAGTAACCCTATAAATGTCAGCCAGTGGCGGAAGTGAAACCAAGAGCTTGGGCCTTCCTTCTCGCCAGCTGTGAACTGCTCTTTCGTGTTTTTCATGGAGCTGTAAAACTGAATCACACATTTTTTTTTTAGATGGAGCTTTCCAACGTGCTTTTTATTTCTTCCCAACCCTCTGTCACCAACAATGTCAAGTATTTAAGGCAGGATTTTCTAGTCTGCCAAACTCATTCTTGCCTGTTTTGCTGAAGTTATGGACCCCTGTGGGGCTATGCAGAGGCATTCGTGCTGTGTGCTAGATGCTTGGGGAGCAGCAGCTGCTTTCTTGCAGCTGCCATTGGTCTTTACACATGCCACATTTCATAAAGTTATTCAAAAATCATAGAAGTCCCAAGAACTTGAAACTAATCAAATTTCACCTGAACTTAGACAGCCCCAGGTTTGTCTCCAGGGTCTTACAGATGCTGCTTGTCACTGGCCATTCTCTGACCCTGAGAAGAATATCTGTATTTTATATGCAAATGAGGAATGCAGCATGTGCCTTGAATCAGGCAGTTGCTTGCATGAAGACAACCCACAAGGCAGCAGGGCCTCTGCAGGGCTGGACTGGTACCGTCCGAGAGGTTATCTGCTAAGAAGAGAGAAAAAAGGGCTTCAGATGCTGGTGAGGAGCTACTGGCAATGTTTCTGTGAAATGCACACCCAGTACTGGCTCAGTATTGAATGTGAAAAGTTTGTTTTCTGGAGTTTTGTGGGCAGCCGTCATAGCTGTTGCAGATCACCTGGTTCGTTACCTGCTTTTCAGTTGTCGTGGGTGCACATTACTGACCAAAGCACATGGAATTACTCTTGAAACTGTGCTCTTTGGCTACTCAGAGGGCGTTCTCTGTAAGCAGCACACAGGTGCCTAGCAGACATTCTAGAATACCTATATAAAGAGCTCACTTTTTGGACACTGAAGATATTTGTGTGGGAGTCTTTCCTATGGGACAAAGATCTTCCATCATCCCAGAAATGTCGTCCCACAGCAGTGGGAATGTCCATGAATGACAGGAAGCATCCGATGAAATGCTGGCCAACGCACCAGACACCTGAGCAGAAGCTGGTAGGGCCAATGGGAGATTTTTCCCTTGGCTTTAGCCGGCCTTTGGATGCAGCGGCAGCAGCTGCCTCGGCACTCGCGGAGGCATGCAGGGAGCACACAATGCAGATTCGGTAGCTGAGCTTGACCCTAGCAGTACTTGCTAGTTCTTTGTTGTCGAGTGTTTGCTCTGTGATAGCAACCAAAGGGCATGACCAGGTTAGGACCCATTGTACCAGGCACTGTGCAAACACCCCCGTGCGAGTCCCTTCCCGTCGAGCTTCTCCGCATGGGGAGTTCAATGAGCTTATTCTTTTGCTTTAGCTGTCTTACAGTAAGTCAACTCATTTGCTTAAGACAAGCTCTCGTTTTTCAAAGAAATGGGATATACACTGCAAAAAGTGTTCCCAAAGAGGCAGTTTTCATGAAATATTATAGAATTCTGTAAATTCGTTTACTTGCTAAGACTGTCATGCCAAAATCTCTTCTTGTCTTTGTGAAGAACTGAACTCACTTGCTCTCATAGGCAGCTGTGTGCTTGATGCAATACATTTCTGTCACTGAGAACTGAAATCGGTCCTCTTTCTCAATAGTCAGTGCAGAAACAGGTGCATTTCTCTCCCCTCCATCTTGAATTGCAATCACTTCAGGAGGTGAAATGAAACAAATGTGGAGTAACATGCAGGAACACTAAGTGGCTGCGGAGCCAGAGTTTGCAAACTCGCTGAAGAAGATGAGCCCATACTTAGCATCTCTTGAAACTGAGCTTCCCCAAAATGGGTGGGTGTCCTTGACTGGGTTTATTCCTTTTTATTTTTATGAAGATGATACAACACTGCTTGTTTTTTTAAGGTAGCCTGGCTACCAGTCAAATGCATCAGGCTCAGGAATTTTCTTAACGAGCAAAGATTAACTCCACCCTGCAGGACTACCTCTACCAGCTGGCCAGTGTATCCAGCTCCCTAAAATGCTTGCTGTCACAAATCCACAATGTCCCAGCCGTAAACTGACAGGAGGAAACCATTATCCTGGGACACACAGTCGTACTGAACGTGTATTACCTCCTGAATATATCAAATTGCAGCGTTTGGAAAAATCTTGATATGCTAAGCAGTTTATAGACAAAAGTTGTTAGAAAGCGGGTTTAATGATGGCAAACCGCTGCACATAATGAGGTCGAGGGGAGGGGGGCCTAATAACAGCCCTTTCTGTAATTCAATAGAATAATTTGAAACTCAGCTGTAAGCCTGTGACTACGGCGGCGCCCGCGAGAGCCATGTGCTGTGGTTACGGGGTAGTCTGTGTTTCCATCATCACCCTGTGTTTTCAGGGGTTATGAAACACCCGTCAGAAGCTCGGTGACTCCACATCTGGCTTAAACCCACAAAAGGCAAGAAATTTAGAACTGGGGCTGGAACTCCCCAGTTCTAAAGGCGAACTCCTTTCCAGGCTATCGCACTGTACCGTGCTGCCTGTCACGACGGACGACAGCCTGTGGGTGATCTCCTTTGTGAAGCTCTTCACAGTACGATAGCTGGCTAGTAGGAGGTATTTCTTTAATATATAATTCCAACCCCCTCCCCCACCAAATTATCATGTAGTGCATCGGCAAAAGTTTGGCTCATGTGTCTGGTGTTGTGACAAACATTAGTGGACATTTTGCCTGAGAGCTTGGCAACAAATATAGTAACTTACTCAGATAAGAATTTTATTTACTCTCTGAAAGGCATTATGGATTTCTAAATGAGTCCATTTTTTAGGTATAGTTTGAAAAACATGCCAAGAAAGACCAGAATGATAACTTTTTGTGAAAAGTATTTCAAATATTGCTCTTATATTCTTATTCAGAATGGTTGGGCTTGGATGTATTTATTTTGCACCAGTAATTTTAGATCCATTTTTTCCTAGACGTAGTAAAAGCAAAAATTGGCAAATCTTAAACACCCACTGATTTCTTGGGAAGAAACTGCTTCACTAATCAGAGGTCTGGCCAGTCCATCACAGGAAATGTCCTGCTCCTGCTGGTCTAAGCTGTCTTTCCTGAAGACCAGTGATAGGTCATGGCTCAGGCTCCTTCCTGCATACTGTGGGGTTGATGTCATTTCTACTTTCTTCTTTGGACAGATGAGAGTGAAAAGCACATGGGCTGCGGGAAGCCTCCGGCCCCGTGCCTTTGGGTCTGAAGGAGGCTTCAATAGAGAGTACAGCTTGCTTTTTTGTTGTTTACTTCTATTCACCCCAAAGCTTCGTGGGCAGAATCCATCCTCAGTGTCTACAGCCCTTGCAGGACACTGGCAAAAAGAGCCTGCAAGGAGTGTGGCCAGGCAAAGAGTCACCAAGCAGCTGGCCTTGACCTGGGTGGCAGCCATGATGCACACCTAATTTGCTGGATGTGCACCAGGAGAAAAGTGGCTTATGAAATCTTTTTTACAAGAGAGCTAGATTATTCCAGTTTTCTGTTTATGAAGGAGAGCTGGATTTTGGTGCAGCTGTAGGAATAAACCAGGTGTTACTTGGTGGGAATACGGGTTATGGGATTTCATACAGTGCTTATGATGGGACCTAAGGTGGACAGGGTTTGCAGGTAGGCATGTCCAGGCTCTTTTCTTTACACTGACCGTATCAACAAGTCCACTCTTTCTTCGTGCCTGGCCCACACTGCACTCCGGCAGCTGCCCCCATTGCCCGTGGTGCTCTCAGGATGCCCAGATTTCCGATAGTGACCAGAGCAATTCAAACACATCTCCTCCCACCTGGGCACCCAGCTATGGACTTCAAATAAACCAGAACATCCCCTTGTAAACATCCCCTTGTATGCAGGGAAAGAGAGTGACCAAAGGAGTCGGAGGTGGGCTGCCATGCTGCAGAGCCAGGGGTCTCAGACACTCTTGGGGGGACCCCTGGTTATGGCTGGTCCCTGTCATGAGTAGGGATGGTGAATAAGTTGAGAACTCAGTCAGGAAAGCATTTTTTCGTTCTGGGACAAAATCTGAGATGGTGGATGGGACAGAAATTGGTTCAGGTGAGCACGCTTGAAAAAGAGTAGAGGGGGCTGGGGATGAGGAAAAATCGGTACTGAAACAGCGGATTTAATGATAATCACAGAATTCATTTTAACTTAGCTTCATTTGAGGCATATTATTCCATCTGAAACAGAACAAATTATTTTAAATATGCTTCAGCTCTTTTAAAAAAAAGGTCAATGTAGAAATTAAAAAATGTGATTTCCAGAACAATAAATATATAAAGTCTTTTGACATTTCACAGTTAAATATGTATCTGGAGCTGTGTGGTAAATTTGTTTTGAAATAGCAGTTTTTTCTGGCAGCATGTGCACGTGTGTATGTGTGCACCCATGAGGTTGTGCACACATAAAGACTAGGTCATGCCTTTTAAGTTTTTCTTTGCCACTTTTAATTATGTGATTTAAAAGGCAGCTTAGCTAAGGCCTGTTCAGTCGCAGTTCAATGGCTTCTGTGTGAAACCAAGTCCTCTTCACTGCTCAAAGGAAGGAAGCATGTGCCAATGAAGCCATCTGTAGGGACTTCCTCTGCTCATCACCAAAAACTGCAGAGTTAGCATATTGTCTGCAGAGTTGGCATATATAGCCTTTCTCGTCCCCAAGGGAAAGAGTCCCGGGAGGGTGATGAGTGAAAACTCTTCTTGAAGTTTCTCCGCTGTTCTACCACTTTCTATTCACCTTGAAAGCTGTAAAACATTCAGCTCATATGTCTGGGGGCAAAGCAAGAGCAAGTGTGTGTGCCTCATTAATCTCTTATGGCCCAAACTTCCTCCCTATTTACTTCTCCTAGATTAGTTCGATGTGTTTCCTCCTTTCTGCAGCAGATCCCTGCATGAAATACTCCTTTTCCTTCTGTGTTAAATCCAAGCTTTTTGACACTGAAATTTAATTTTGTGTGTCAAATTGATTTTTTTTCCCAGTGTGCCTTTTATTCATAAACCCTTGATTATCTATTTATATAGAAAAAGAAAAACCCCAAGCCACAAACAGAAAAATGTATCTCAAATAAATAATCTGGCACTGCTGCCATAAGAGAAAGTTAATCCTCACAGCCATTATTATGTCTTCAGATTTTTTTCTCTGACATTTATTAACTTTTCATGAAAGGCAGGGGATTTCTTTCCCCAGTGGACACTTCCCGGCTTGCTTTACAGGCATCTGATTTTTGGCAATAATCCGCAAAACGATGTCTGCTGTCAGAGCCCCGCTGTCACAAAGACCGCCTGGAGATTTTTAGCTTCCTAGCAAGAAATCATCATGCCTGTGGAAGGATTTCCAGAGCAGTACCAAAGCCTTTGGCCCCCTCCTGCGTGATGCTGCGGACCTGCTGCAGACCAGCATTTTCCCCGCTGATGAGCCGGGTGGTTTGAGGAGTGCACAGAAACCACATCAAAGCCTGCGAGTACCTGGCAGGGCTGCTGGATTGCTCGGCTCCTCCCAGGGGTCCAAGCCCATCTCTGGGAACATCTGAATCTCCTGGAAAACTGTGGGATGGGGAGGAACTGAAGTGGCAAAAAGCCTTTTTATATAGGCTGTTTCTAGGGTTGGGGGGTGCTTGTTGGTGCTATTAGTGTGCAAAGAACTGTCAGTCCATGTAATCCTGTTATTGGAGAAAAATGGGATGGGAAGAGCCAGCAAGAGTATTCTGCATCATCCTCTTTCCCAAAGGCAGGACCAGCTGTCCTTAAACTCTTCCTTATTGTACACTCACAGCCGGAGCAAACAAGTATCTAACGTATTTTAGGGTAGCAAATGCTACAAGTGGGGTGGTAGAAAATGGGTTTGTGTTCGCTCCTCCACCCCTGGAGTCCTCTGTGCTCCCTGGCTGGCCAGGCGGCTGCGAGCAAACGTCTCACACCTCCTCACCAGGACGAAGGAGACCCCGTCATACTCCAAAGCTGATGGATGATTAGCATTTCGTATCTCAAGCTAACAGGAAACGTGTGCTGAGGATGGGCGAGGGATCAGTATATATCATCAGGACCTGGCCAGCAGGGGAAGAGTGGAAAGATTTCTGTTAAAAAACTTTGTGCAGCAGAATACAGAGAGAAAATATCAGCAGAGTGAAGATTTCTTCAAGCCAGCGGGTCTGTTTGCCCCATGACATTTCAGTGCTGTTTGAGATGGCCTGACACTGAAACTGAACAACGCTGTTTGAAGGTACAGGCATTTTGCTTGAGGCACTGAGAGAAAAATAATGGGGTGTGACACGAAATGTTTTGTTTCCTGATGCCTCTGTCTCGTGACTCTTGGTGTGTAGCTACCTGCTTGGCGTGGCTGCCGCGATCGGCGCCTGCCTGCGAGGAGGGAGGCCATGCACGTGCGCGGCATTGCGGCACCTACCGCCTCGAGCTCATTCTTGCGCAGAAGATGAGGAAGAGGTGATGTAAAATCCAGCAGCGCAGGATTGCGCAAGGGAGGCCGGGTCTGGGGAAGGCTGCAGGGCTGAGGCTTGGACTGATAACATCAAGGTGGCTCATTCCTTGTCTGGGTTTTTGTTCTTTCTTTTGAACTACCTCTGTGTGAGAACTGGCATATCGGAGCTCAATCCTGCAGGCTTGCTGCATGTGTACAGTTACTGGAGATGGATGTGGAGGATTTGCTTCCTGCAGTGTATCCTGCTTTTGGAACTGCTTTACTCTCATCTTTCCTGTATGGCTTCCCATATATTGTACTGTGGGCCTTTTCTTAGAATAGTAGCTCCTCACATACAGCCCAAGTCTAGTCCTGATAATTAGCTCCCCAGAAACAGTGCAATACATTCCTATCTCTTCCTTTCTGTCCCACTCCGTGCACTGCTTTTTGTTGTTTTTCTGCCTTGAAATAATTTTTAGCCTCTTCTCGCCGTCCCCACGCTGCCTGACACAGCTCAATAACAAATTCTCCACCAACTCTATTGCTATGTCCCTGACAGTGTCTCCTAACGGTTTTGGTGTGCCTGTTTGTTTTTTTTTTCTTTCACTTTTGCACTGTTATTCTGTGTTTCAGGGTCTCTGTTGCTGAAACAGGCTGTGAAGAAAGATAAACAACTAGGAGCTTGTGAACACAAAATTCAGGCTGCTGCACTGAGGAGTGGGTGCCATTTATGGGGTCCTGTGGAGACTCATCTGGGATGTGTATTTCACATTACATTTTAACTCCCAGGTATGTCAGGAGCCCTGGTCACTCAATGAATTTTGTTTGCTTCCTCCTTAGATGCTTGAGCAAAGTTCAAAACCTGGTTTTTAATGGAGTAGAATTAGTTAATTTCTGATATGTGCAATACATGTTTCATCTGTCATTCCCCTCACAGCCTATGACTCCAAGAACTGTGAGTACTGTGTTTAGTTTTGGGCGCCTCACTACATGAAAGACATTGAGTTGCTGGAGCTTGTCCAAAGAAAGGGCAACGAGGCTGGTGAGGGGTCTAGAGAACAAGTCTTACAAGGACCGACTGAAGGAACTGGGGCTGTTTAGTCTGGAGAAGAGGAGGCTGAGGGGAGACCTTCTTGCTCTCCTGAAAGGAGGGTGTAGTGAGGTAGGTATTGGTCTCTTCTCCCAACGAACTAGCGATGAGAGGCAATGGTTGAAGTTACATCAGGGGACATTTAGATTGGATATTAGCAAAAATTTCTGTACTGAAAGAGTGGTCAGACATTGAAACAGGCTGCCCAGGGAGTTGGCGGAGTCCCCATCCCTGGAGGTGTTCAAAAGACGTGTAGATGTGGCACTTCAGGACATGGTTTAGCAGGCATGGTGGTGTTGGATTGACAGTTGGGCTTGGTGATCTTGGAGGTCTTTTCCAACCTACAATTCTATGATTCTATGAACTAATAATCAACTACCTATTGAAAAACAATAGAGTTGCAGAGCAGGACTAAAGGGTGGAAACTGCTGGGAGGATACCTCACTCCCGCAAAAGCGCTTTTCAAGATCCAGACACCCTTTGCAGATGACATTGGCTTTAGTAGAGGGAGTAGAAAACAGGATGAAGGAATAGCCAGGTTTTTATTGATATGGGTTTAATCTTGAGAGCCTGTCCTGAGCATGCAGCATCTGTAGTCTTGTCCCTTTTCTAACAGGCTTGATGGAGACTGTTTTCCAGTGTCTGCTTTCCTTCTGCCTGGTTAATAGGTAGCAGTTCAGAATTTACCTGAACCAGCCCTGTTCCCAGTCACTCTCCTCCTGTTCACCCCTGGGGTCAGATTACCCTTTTGCCACTTTTAACTTGTCCGAGATTTGTTCTCATCTTTAGGCCTTGGCTGCAAACAGTGCAGTTTATACATAAACTGTAACGAGAACCACAGAAGTTCACTCAGAGCAATACAAATGCAAATTTCAATAGGTCACGAGGCACCAAAAACTCACAAAAAACCTTTGGGAGTTGCCCACTTGTCTGGAGTTTCTACCAGTAAAGGATGGCCTAAATCCCCAATTCCTTTTAAAGCTGAGTACTCAGCAAATTCTATTAACACTTTGCTGTTCTTTGTGTCAAGGAGTCTGAGTGCCAGACTTTGTCACATCTGGAATTGCATGTGCTATCCAGCAAAACCTTTTCTTCACAGTGAAAACTGAGCTGAAAATTTCCTTTAGCCAGCTGGGTATACTGAAGAATATGATATAATCCTGAGGTCTTTACTGGTAAGCTGATAATGGCAGTGGGTGGCGTTACGTAGGAAAACATGAAGAACTAACTGAGCACCACTAAGAGCTGTAAGTATAAGCAGTGAGAAATCTGAAAGATATTAAGCACAAAACTAAAAGTTGTTCAGGGGCCAATACTTGATTCTGTAAATTGAATCATACATGATTGTAGAATTGCCTAGAAATAACAAGTAACAATAGCACGTTGCTGAGAAATTAGAATATCGCTAAAAGCAATCTCCATTTTCTGAAAAGTGACAACTTAATAGTGAGAAAATAGATCTGTAGGGCCAAACCCAATGATTTACCTTTGGCTTCAATGGTACCTGGACTTGTTTCTTGTTCTGTAATTGGAGCAATTAAAACCAGTTTTGGCAACAATGCAGTACCCTCAGCTTCTGCTGCTGCCTCTCTGCCAGTGCTGGGCGTCCGGCATTCGAGGGCACTGTTACTTGCAGACTCCAGGGAATGTCAGCCCCTCCAAGATGCCCATGGTTTCTACTGAGACTGAAAAAAAAGCAGTCTGCAAGCAGCCCTGCCTTCCAGAGCTTAGTGTGTTTGGTGCACAATTGCTTCTGTTTACTTGCCACGGCAGTTTTGTGTTCTTCTAGCCCCCAGAGTATTATGCATTTAATTTCACTGCTCTTGCTAACCAGGAGTTTGCAGAATCCACAGGATCCAAATATACGACTGAAAAACCTCCTGAAATCAATTGGTTTTGACTGATGGTTACTAAATAGGATTGCTGGTTGGACTCCAGCTCTTACTCGCAAAGTTCATGCAGCATAGAGCGCGTACTCCCTTACGTGAGATCAGAATGTCTGTATTTCTTCTGAGATTGTTGGGAAATAAAATCAAAGCAGAATGTGAATAAGTGGACTTTCTTCTGGCAATTTATTGTGTGAGATACTGACTGCCACCTGCATCGTGGATGGACGTGAGAAGGTTTGGATTTGGCTTGCCATCTCAAAATCTGGATCTTTATTGAGGACTTATGTAAGTATCTAAATCTTAACCATACCAAAAAAATTCTGTGTTATCTCTCTTTCCTTGTGATCTCAATGACCTTAAAATCCTGCTGTGAAGAAAGGAAAGGAAAGAAAAGCAAGCAAAGCAAGCAGATTTTATGTTTCCCTAGGATAGTCTCTTTAAACAGTAGCATTTCTAGGCTGATTTTTCCGGTGATGTGCTCTACTGCAGTACCTGAAGTTCCACATTCTAAGAAGCTGAAATAAAAAGCTGAAGACTGCTCATATAGACATTATTTTTACCCGTTAAGTCATTGTTTTTCCACATTAATCACAGGGTAAAGATATCGGGCTTCAATTCAGATTATGACAGTATCTAATGTCTTTTCCACATACAGCTTCAAACTAGGAGAAGACTTCCTCTCTTGTTTTCATGGGAATTCTGTGAATTCCGGTATGTACATTTTTCCAGCTGTAGTATTTTATTTGCAATTGGAAATTGCCAGTAGAAATATCACCTTTCCTATGGAAAAGTTGCTAATACTAAATCTTAGAAACATAAGTTTATTTTAAGTACTCAGGTTAGATAGTCTCTACGCACAAAGCAGTGTCCTGTAACACTCTGAAATAATTCTCTGTTTGTCAACACCTGGATGCTGGCTTGTTTACTCATATAGAAATCTGCTGCTACAAAGTTGAAGGGCAGATTGGAGTGGGTTTCATCTTTAGTCTAAGGTCATCTGAGGTAAACCTTGCCTTTGTAAATCTGTCTTCTGACAAAAAATAGCATGCTTGAAGCGGCCACCTCATTTCTTTGGGAAGGACTGAATAAAAGCAGCTAATGCTACATTTGCATTTGGTTGACTTTTTATCCTAAGGCTCCAAACTGCATCTGGGGAAGCAGGGGACAAAGGACCTATATGATATACCATATACACTATATGCACTAAAGTTCCTGTTATAGAAAATATTTGTAACAAACCGGCAAAGAGTAACTTAGCAAAAATAAATACCCTTATTTTCTATTAGGCATCTCCCTTCTCTGGTGAATCTAAAAGCATGAGATTCTTGATGTTTGGCCTCTCCTGTGCTCCCGTCATGGGGTCTTCTTCTTCTGCAACTCCTCTTGTCCCACACGGTAACTCACTGTTAGGCCTTCTGTCCTGGCCTGAAGCCTCCAGCTAGGCTGACAAAGCAGTGATGTTTCCTCCCACTGACCAGGCTTCTCATCTGGTCCAGCCTTGGCTTCCCACAGCTTTGAAGTCTGGAAAGTTTCAGAGGTTGACTGGTGCAGCCCACCATGAGGTGGGAGACTGACACCGGAAGCAGGAGTCTCAGGCCAACAGTACTTCAGTTCCTAAGCTGCTTGATGCAGTGATCCAGTCTCTCGTGAGGGCAAAACAGGAGTGTGTTCCACCACGGGAACTACACCTCTGCCAAACCGGTGGCAGCCCAGGCTGAGTCAAACCACATGTCACCTGCTAAGCTGAGCTGAGCAGGACCCAGTGCAGAGGTGCTGCTGAATACGACATACTGCATGGTGATGACTGATGGTTTTAAGCGTTGACGTGATCCTGGTGAGCATTAAAAGATGATGGGCACAACGAAGTAGAAGGACAGGCTTGGTTTAACCAGAGGAACTACTCTGAGGGTTTGGTGACTTCTTAGGAGGGGTGAGGTTTTCCTTTGGGTTCAAGCTGGGCTCTTTGGTTGCATTTAGCAGAATGCAGGCAATAACTTTAAGATGAGGGCTTCAAAGGTTGGGTGTCTTCTCGATACTAAAACACATTCCCAACAAAGGACACATTGACAAACTCCACTGTCAAAGGCAGGAAAAACCATGTCAGATTTCCTATTTTATGACTTTTTCAGCACACAAACACTTTCCATATATGACTTCTCCAGATGGCAGACATTTTTTGCTCATTCAGTGCAGCATGTATGTGCAGCATGCATATATATATGTATGCAGCAGCTTTTGTTCTCTTTGGCAACATCTCTGCTTGTTCAAGCTTCAAATTTGCTAAGCATGCATAGCACAGACTCTCCAAATGCTCTTCTGGTTTTTCCTAAGTTTTTTGATGAATGTGAATACAGAGCAGAGAAATCTGACAGATTTTTGTCACCACCATGTGTAGCTGCTATATGCAACATCAAATTCAGTAAGTAATCATACATACCAGTTTTCATTCTGATTGTCACAGACATGCACACAAATTTTAAACAGAGAGGTTTTGGTAAATCTTTGAAGGGTGTACATCACTTATTTTTCCACTTCTGGGTTTCATTGCTAAAGAACCATTTACCATGAAAGTTAGAATTTCACCAGTTGTCCTCTGCAAGGATAATCAACTTTTTTTGCCCGTTCCTTTTCCCTACATAAGAAAAAAAAATACCCAAATGGGCACTTTGCTTTGCCCATAAAGCTGGCCAGTCATAATTCATTTATTAATCCTTGTGCTGTTGCTGGCCTCTGTTTAAACATTTTGGAATTTTATACGATCAGCAACTTGGAAAAGATCAAATGGACTCCAAAAGGATTATATGAAATGCTAAGAATAAGATAACGTCTCATTTAAACAAACAAAGAAGACAATTTTGGGGACCTTTTGTTATGACATAAAGTATCTTCGACTATTTTGGAATGAAAAGCAATCGCTAAATACAAGACTTTAAAAACAGATAATTTAAAACTCCAAAATAAACTCACCCCTCCTATTGGAAAGAGTATCTGTATTTACTCAAGCTAGACAATTTTGTAAGTCGTCTTCATTTTTTGAAAAAGACATCCTAGAATGGCTGGCAAATCCAGTGATCGGATGGAAAGAATTTCTGGATGTTCAGCCAGTCTCATCCATGTTTTGACATTTTATGCGAGGAGAATAAAAGCTGTTTTTCCCCCCATTACTCCAGGCTGCTATTACCAATCACTTCAGACAGCTCTGGTTACACGCTCACAGAAAATTCATCGATGTATTGGAAGAAGGCAAAGAGAGAAATGTGTTTCTGTTTATGAAAAACTTCTGGAGGTGCAGTGCAGGTGATTTGCTGTTTCATCACGCAGCGTGCTGTGGGTCCAACTCAGCAGTCCAGCTCTGTGTAGCAAAGCCCTCACAAAAAGCTGTGGCTGTTAGCCTGGAAGTCCAAGTAACACCAGTCCTAGCTAATTTGTCCCTAGAATACCAGGGAAGTGTATCCCCACGTTAGCCAGCTCAGGGAACGGTGGATGCGTTGAACAGTTGAAGTAAAAAAGTAGAAAGATGGCGCATGCCCTTCTGGAAACATTTCAGAAACTGCTTCTTTTGGTGAGCTCTTAGAAAGTGTGTTGGATAGGAGACTTGGGGTGGAAAGAGTGGTTTATTTAAGCAGTGTTTCATTGTGTTCTCATCTCTGGAAATAAACACTTTCTTTTTTTTTTCCCAGAAGCCTTCACACCAGCATGACCCATGATTCAACACATGAACCTGAAATTTCTGGCACCGTCATGGTCAGTGACTCCTTCTGATGCCTTTTCCGCTGCCTTCTGACGCCTTCTCCGCTGCCTTCTGACTTACCTTGCCTTAAGACCTGTGAACTGGCTGCAGTGAGAGGTGGAAAAAGCCAGTCATGGACTTCATTAACTGCACAGTGTCTTGGGGGGAAAAAAACCCCTTTCTTGACTTGTTTTCTCCTCCAGTCTTTTGAGGTGAAATTGTATGAGTTGGAGGTAGCTGATCCTGTCACACTCAAGACAGAGGCTCTTAGTCACAACTTGGGTGTCACACTCAGCCCACAAAGAAGAGCTTGGCTCTTTTGGCAGACAAAGCAGATGTAGAGAAACAGATTAGGAAGCAGCAGATGTTCCTTGGTGCTGAATGGCCCTGGCTCCTTCTCACAACTGAGGGAAAGTCAATGATGCTGAGAACACTTGTAGGTTGGATACCTTGGATGTACCACACCTCAGCCACATTGGCACTGCCCAGTGAAGGCAGTGGATGTATGCAAACATTTATACGTTCATTCTCCATTGCCTTCTGCGGTCTTCCTGCTCTGTGGCTGCAACTCTTTTCTGCCTAGGATTAAAATGCTACTGATTCTCCACTTAGGACACTTCTTGCTTCTTTTTCCACTTGGCCTCTTGAAAACACTAGTTAAAGATCTTTCCTCCAGGTCATGCAGGTTGGATTATATTTTAGGAAAAAATAATGGCAGGGTGATCTCTAGTACCAAATCTCAAAAAACCCCCACATGGGTCCTGCCTTTCCCCATACATAGCTGAGAGTACTTCTCAGCTATGCACTCTGGTGTATGCAGTTTTACTATCCATCATAGTGTAACCACACCAGTAGACACCCAAACTTCAGCCAAGTCCTCACACCAAAGGAGAGAGATTGCTAGTTAAGAGAAAAAAATGCTTTCATGTGTATTAGTGTTTCTTGGTTCAAAAGTTTTAAAGAACAACTCAACAAGGTTTTTCTATTTACACAAATAACTTATAAGTATCTTTACTAAAACCTGAATACCAGTTTTTTAGAACATGAATTTGATTATTCCCATATATTACAAGGCCCCTGGCTGGGTCTAAACTTCTTAGAGTGAAGATGCAGAAAGGCACTTGGATATCTTTGATAGCTCGTGTTCACTTGCAGAGGTTTTTCCATCTGTTAGTGAAACGAATGTGTGCCAATTTAGATAACTGAGGTAGTTGAGGAAGGCTTCAGATAAGGTAACCATACACTACATCCAGACATGCAATTCAAATGAGTTGGTAATGACCTTTTATAGAAATATTATGATTTTTGTACATGTCGTTCTGATTAATTATAAAGCAATTGTCAAATTAATATAGGCTCATTGTTTTTTTAAGTGTTGGTTACTTGAAAAGAATGCCTAAGGTTGACTCAAGTAGATCAAAAAAGAGTAATAGAGAAAAAGTAATAAAGCCTGTCTTCATTAGCATTCAGGTTTTTATTTTTTTTTTTATTGCTCAATCTTGAAAAGAACTAATAAAGAAGCTAGAAGGGGCCTTAATGCTGAAGACCAGCACTTCTTCCTGTCAGATCTGTGGTCTTCTGCTTCTCCAGAGGAATGGCTGCGTCTCTGATGCCTCTTCTTGAACTATTGCTGTTCTTCGTGCACCACTGTTTAGGGTCTGGCTTCATCTCCACCTATTGGGCAGCCTTCTCATCCTCAGACTGAAAAAGCTCCTCCATCCCTGGAAAGGTGATGAAACAGCTCATTCTGGATGTCATCTCTAAACAAGTGAAGGAAGAAAAGGTTATCAGGAGTAGTCAACATGGATTCACCAAGGGGAAATCATGCTTGACCAATCTGATGGCCTTCTATGATGGGATGACCAGCTGAGTAGATGAGGGGAGAGCAGTGGATGTTGTCTACCTCGACTTCAGCAAGGCTTTTGACACTGTCTCCCATAATATCCTCATAGTGGGGACCCATAAAACTGCTGCAGGGAATGGGCCAGAGCAGTCCTGTACCCAGCTTCTCATGGGGCTTCTTGCAGCACAGCCTGCAGAGAGGAAATTTCTTTCCACACTGTTGGCCCCACCTGACCGAGCCACTGCATGGATCTGGTGCGATGCTTTCCCAGTGTGAAAGCCAAATCATCTGTTCAGGGACCCATTTCATGCCTCATCTACCAAGGATGTGAGTTGTTCACAGCATCATCCTCAGACACTTATCTCCAACGGGAGCAGGCCATGTATTTCATCCAGGCAGTGCTAAGTTTGACCTGTGATGGATCAAGAAAGGCAAAGAGGATGAGCGCTGTGAAGATGCTGTTACAATTGCATTTCGTTAGTAGAAGAATAAGTCGCTGATTTCTCAGGGTGGATGGCAGTAGAGCCCTGGGTATGATTCACATTTGACTACTGGGAGAATGAAGAGGGGCTTTGCCAACCGTATGTGTGAAGCCACACAACAACTTCAATCACAGTAGCTATCAATTCATCCTAAAACCCAAGTGCTTTGTGCAGAGCACTGCGTACAGACTCAGTTCTCAGCCTCTCCCAGTCCTGGCCAGAAAGCGAACAGCTAGAACCTATAGCAATTTTGGCAGTCATAGGAATGGATCAGATCCATGCTGTTCCAGCCCTACGATGCATCAACTCTTTTCTCCTCAAGATTAAAATGCTACTGATTTTCCACTTCGGACACTTCTTGCTTCGTTTTCCACTTGGCTCGGGACCCCTCAGCATAGTAAAAACATGGACCTGTTTGAGTGGGTCCAGAGGGGCCACGAAAAACATCAGAGGGCTGGAACACCTCTCCGATGAGGAAAGGCTGAGAGAGTTGCAGTTGTTGGGTTGTTCAGCCTGGAGAAGAGAAGGCTGCGGGGAGACCTTATAGCAGCCTTCCAGTATCTGAAATGGCCTACAAGCAAGCTGGAGAGGCACTTCTTACAAGGACATGTAATGATTGGACAAGGGGTAATGGTTTTAAACTAAAAGAGAGGAAAATTTAAACTGGATATCAGGAAGAAATTTTTGACAATGAGTGTGGTGAAACACTGGCACAGGTTGCCTGGAGAGGTGGTAGATACCCCATTACTGGAAACATTCAAGGTCAGGCTGGATGGGGCTTTGCGCAATTTGATGTGGTTGAAGATGTCGCTGCTCACTGTCTGGGGGTTGGACTAGATGGCCTTCAGAAGTCCTTTCCAGCCCAAACTAGTCTAGGATTCTGTTCTATGATTATTCAATTTCCTGTTTTCCCTGTGCAATTCAATGCACTTTCCTTGTCTTTGATAATAGGAGTATTAATAATAGCTAGAAACTGCAGCTTCATACAAGGTGGATTGGGATTCAGGTGTAATGGTCTGTGGGGAGAAAATGGGTTTCCTAGGCAGGTCTTCTGTGTGCAGGTGATGTGAGTCTGACATACCCCAGTGGGCTGCGGGAGTAGTACAGAGGACTGCAATGAGTCTGGATTGGCTTACTGCTCCTTTACATACCATCAGTGCATGTACTGTAGGTTTGAGACACCCTGGACATGCAAGACCTTGCGTTATCTGCTGTGATCTGTGCAGACTGAAGGGTATGTCTCGGACAAGTGGGACTAAAGTCCACACTCCTCTCCTTCAATATGGAAGAGATTTCTAGGTGACACAGAAGACATAGTTGGGAGAATCCAAATAAGCAGTTGCCTGATGGAGACGGTTGTTTATGTAAACTTCCAGCAAAGCAGCCAGCTTTTTATTTTAATTTTTGCACAGACAAGGTGTGGAGTTGAACACTTGTCACCATCTATCTTGGGAGATATGAGTCTACCAGACAAATCTCTGTGACAAAAGCCTTGTTGATGTGTAAACAACTTTCTGGTAGCCTCTTTTGTGGTGTTGTTTCTTAGCTCATGGACGTCAGTAGAACCTCGCTGCTTTTGCGGACTTTCCTGATTCCTTCTGCTTCATGCTGTCTTTGCAAGGGATCCCAGAGTCACTTTACCACTCATTTGGAAGCAAGAACAAAAATGGAGAAATGTAATCTCCCTTCCAATTATGCCTTCCCACTGGGTGCCTGTGTACCTTCATGCTTCATTTGTAGTCATGTGTGTCCACACGAAAGAAGAGTATGAGCAGGGATGCAGATGACATGTTACTTGCTTTGCTGAAGGACTCTTCTTGCCAGCTGTGAGCCTGCAATGGGAGTTGCCTGGCCAACTTCAGTGGAAAGCACATGGACCAGTGAGGCCATGACCACAGCATGTGTTTGAGAGCAAGACCCGTGATAGGAATGCCGAACGACGTGCTGCCAAAGCCTTGCCATTACCTGCAGCACATCGTGGTAGTACTCATTGCCACTGTAGGGAAATGAGTCTTGAAGGAAAAAAACCTAGCCCCTCAGAAGTCAGTGGGCACTGCAGTGTGCTACCTCCCGGCATTTTCAGTTTCAGTTAGGGGACCTAATATATGCTTACAAATATCTGAAGGGTGGGTGTCAGGAGGATAGGGCCAAACTCTTTTCAGTGGTGCCCAGCGACAGGACAAGGGGCAATGGGCATAAACTGAAGCACAGGAAGTTCCGTCTGAACATGAGGAAGAACTTCTTCCCTCTGAGGGTGAGGGAGCCCTGAAACAGGCTGCCCAGGGAGGTTGTGGAGTCTCCTTCTCTGGAGATATTCAAGACCTGCCTGGACGCAGTCCTGTGCAGCCTGCTGTAGGTGACCCTGCTTC
>Ga0065711_1037596_pt1 | contig 19673 bp, 6 predicted proteins | sample Hoacrofraction12_FD_59098 | JGI IMG/M metagenome (GOLD analysis project Ga0065711, IMG submission 59098) | Hoatzin crop microbial communities from Cojedes, Venezuela - Epithelial fraction 12 v2 (version 2) | ecosystem: Host-associated > Birds > Digestive system > Esophagus > Crop | place... | reverse complement strand
GTGGGGTGGGGTGGGGGTGGCGGGCGTGGAGCTTCCCCGGGGGAAGGGGAGGAGCACCGCGCAGTCGGCTGTGCCCTTTTTGCGGTTTGAGCAACAGAGCCTGCTTCCCCCCTCAGAAATGTGTTTGTTCGGAAGTATGGCGGTGGTCACCAGGAACCGGTTTTAGTGCTGAAATGGAAGAAAAACCCCTCCTTTTTCTTCCGACAATAAACTAAAAATTGACGAAACTTGTAAAACTCTTCCCTCCTGGGAGACAGGGTTATTTCTTGTCAGGAAGTTCGTGATAAAGCAGCTACTACAAGCTTGGGATTTCAGGATATCTAAGAATCTGCTTGAAGCTCAGGCGTTACTGTGCTCTGCCTAGCGTTTAATTCTGTTTATTTTTTTCGTTCTGCATCACTTCCTTGATGATAGATGGCCAGAAATGGAAACCCTCGACTAGTGAGGTTTTAGTTACCAGCCTGCACTAGCTTTATGTGTTTTTGTTCATTTTTGTGTGGTTGATTTTGTAGGCTCTTCAACTTTAATATTTGAAAAGTTAAGCTGCCTTACCCAGCAGGGTGGAGGAGGGTCCAGATTGTGAATATCATCATGCAAAACCTGAGCCCTACCTTTTTGCCTTCTTGCATGTATCTCATTCAATAATTGACAAAATGTCACACTTTCATTTACTTAATTTTTTTGTCTATTAAGTACAGTATTGCTTCAAAATAAAAAGTGTCTGTTTTAAGAAGTGTGTGTATAAAAAGTGTATATATAACATGACTAGGTTCAAGATGGTTCAGACATTTAAAACAAAATGGTTTTAGAGGAGTATGCACAGCTTCTGAAACATACACAAAGGAGTGGGACAGGAAGCAGCGTAGCTGACATCATGTATTAAGCCTTTTCACGATAGGTCTTATGTACGGATGTAGATGTGCTTGAGAGCTACAATCTATTTCATGATCCTGTAGTTTGTCACATTTCCTCATTTTTTCTATTCTTAACTGTTTCTCTTTCAAATTGTAATTATATTTATTTCATTTTCTTACACAGTGCTAAGAAAGTAATTCCAAAGTGGGTCAGACTATGGCCTTGGAAAGGATAACACAAAAGGACTGGTACAAAATTCTGGGTGCACAGCCATCGGACAGTCCGGCAGAACTAAAACGAAAGTACCAAAAACTTGCTTTATTAGTAAGTATGTTTTTCTTATTTAAGATGTGCAAAAATAAATTTTATAAACCAAGAAGATAATAATTGCAGGTTTTGTTGTTACATGTTTTGTATAAATATGATTATCAGAGTATGTTTATAACAACAGTTTACTGAGGATGGTTTAAATTTGAAATAAACATCTGGAGTTTAGGAGTTACTGTATTTTGCAAAGCAGGGTTGTGGTGTTCTGGTTCCAAAACACTGATATGTCTCCCAGCTTTGCTGAACGTTCATGAATGAACCGAGCCAAGTACTTGTTCATCAGGTGCTGGATAATCAGGCATGCAAGTCAAAAAAGATCATTGTTTGCAGCACATTGTCGTGAAATGTGCTGATTAATACTTGTGGTGGTTACTATCACGCATGCAGTTACAGTGTGCTCCGTGCAACCCTTGAGTATGTAAAGACCAGATGCAAAGAGCAAAAAGAAGTTCTTCCTGATAGTCTACGGTAATGGAGTAGAAAATGTATAGGAGGACAATACGTTTATATCAATTTAGGCTTTATTTGAAGGTTTCAGGTGCATTTTTGTGGAGTTATGTTTTTTGGTCGTGCATTAAGGCTTGATGTTCTGTGAATTCTCTTACTTTTTCCTGTACCCCTGGTGTATGTGTTTGAGAATCTCAGAGCTTTACCAGATTATTTTGTGTAATTCCTGATTCTTCTGTTGTACGCTTTTCCCCTGAATTCAGGTTTGTGGTTTTTTTTCCTCAGAAGATGCTTTGTCTGGAGTTTCTGAGGAAAATGGGGTATGTTTTTTTTTATACTGTTGACCATTTTCAACCAAATTTGGTAGACAAATAGAAGTCTCAAGATAACTAAATTCCTAAGTTTCTTGAAAACTGGCAACCTGGTAGAGAAGAAGGAAGAAGGCGAGCAGAACTCCGTTCTTATACGCTCCTTTAGGTAGCGGCTAGCTAGACTGTCAGTGTTGGCAGGCCGTTAGAGACTGCATGCACGGCTGATCTGGCTTGGTTTGGGGTGTCGGAATGAACGTGATAAGAAGTTGAGATTTTTAAGTGAGATGGAGAGAATGCCAGTCAACAGGAGACTGAGTTTTGTTAGAGCTGAAATAAATTAATGGGTGGTTCTTTGTTTTGTTTTGATTTTATTTTTATTTTTTTATTTCTAACCCCAGTGAAAACTGTTTTAAAGGTCATTTCACCAGTATGAAACCTGTCCCAAATTTACACATTTTGACACTCTTCGGTTGAATTTGCTAAGCAATTGTGCTGTGCATCTACTGCTTCTCAGTGCTTCCTACTAGCTTTTTTCTTTGTCTGAAACTGATCTGTGTGCTTAGAGTCTTAAGTTTCAACACTTTACGAGATGTTTGCGTGCAGATGTAGGGCGTAAATCCTTTGGTCCACACTATTAAACATTAGAAAAATTAACGTAGGAGAGCACTTTAGAAACCAAGCCACTTAGTTCCACTCTTAATGGAAATGGTTGTTTTCTTGTACTGAATTACTAGTAAAATGAGAATAGAATATTAGTAATTATCTATTTGTTCTTAATGAAAACAGTAGGGGGATGCAGTGTAAAATGCCTCCTGTTCAGATAGGGGGCTAATTTAACCTGAATACTGTAATGGAAGTAATGGGATTAATATATTTATTTCACTATGAATCTATGTATAATAATGGAATTAATATGTATTGTTCAGAGCTCTTTGCCACAGAACTGAAACTATGTAGTCCTGTCCTGTATTAATTTTTTTTAGATGAAACTGACCCTTTGTATTGTAGCACTGTGCTTTCATGTAATTATTTTGAAGTGTATGAACTGGGAAATGATGGAGTTTACAACTATAACTGTCTGTCATTTTAGAAGATGAAGAAGTTGTTGTAATATCCAAGCTTTTCTTTAGCACCTGTGTATTTCCAAACTAAATGGTTAGAGCTCTGTATTTGAAAAGTCAGTGAGAAATGTTAGAGAAAATGAAGAGAAGTTTTGGGTTTTTTTCTTTTGCTGTTTGGCTCAGAATTCTTTTGCTATCAGTGATGGATCTTTCTTTCTGACTAGAAAGCCACACTGATGTTTACTTGTAGGTGTTTTCTCCAAGGCAGATTTGCTGCTGTTTGTCTGTTATGACTGTATGTCCTGTCTCTATTCATCTTTTAGCTGGGTTGTTACAGGCTCTGCTAGTTTGTCTACTTACTGGTACAGCGTCTAGCACAGTTAGTCTAAAGTCTGTAAAACCATGGTAGTAATAAAACAACTATTATTTATATGCATCTTAAAAACTCAGTGGCTATAGGACTGACTGGAGACTACATTGCATACATTTGCTAAAAGGTGTTCATATAGCACATAGTTACAGTGCAAAAGCCGTTGCCACAGATGTTGTGGAGTCCAAGGGGTTCCGTGGTTGAAAATGTTGTTAGATGTTCATGAAAGAAAAATCTGCCATGGCAGGTTAACACAAAAAACACACTGTCTAATTCAGAAATCCATGAGCTATGGACTTCTGAGTATTGGTGGAATATGCAAGGGAGGTATTGCTTTATGTTTGTCCTATCCTGATACTATTCCCTGGGCATCCACTGTTCGTTTTTAGTAAAAAGCATAGCACTGGATGGACTTCTCATCTTGCCTGTTGTGCCCTGTTCATGTGAAGTAACTCCCTTGCTCCTCAAGTAGAGTTTGTGCTCGCTGCTCTTGGTACACCTCTAACTGACAAAATGCTGATTTTGGTTTTCTAAAGCTGTTGTTGGAGATAGTGGTGTAGTAGTGGTAGTAGTAGTATTGGTGTAGGCAGAGAATAGGTCTACATGCAGGTGTTTTTATGTACTGTGGTAGAAGTCAATTATCGGAGTAACTCCACTTTAGAAGCTGGAATAGCAGATGAGCACAGCCACGTGTTGCCTGTTAAGAGACTTCATCACAAATTATGTAGTCAGTACAGAAAGTTTTCTAGTGTATGTGCAGCAGCAGAAGTTAACCTCCTGAAGAATTCTACTGTGCTAATTACCTTAAAATCCAAAAGTTTATCAAGCAACTTGCATCTTGGATACCGATTGCAATTGATATTCATTCTGTAATAACAGAAATATTCTGATCACAGATATTCATTAGCGTCAAGCATAATAGATGGTGGAATTTATTTTTAAAAATAATTCTGCTGTTAAAATAAAAATGGCAAATGTCTGAGTCCAAGACTTTTGCAAATGATCCCTGGTGCTTCATGTTGAGCATTTGCTTTTTGCCATCTGGTATTTTCTGTTTGTCAACACGTATATGCTTAGCATCTTGAATGAACAGGCAGATGTAGATTTCCAAAGCTAAAAAGAGTTCGAGATCTTGCCATATGTCATCCAAAAGATAACTATATTTGTAGTTATATCTCAGGACTGACCTTAATGATACAAAGTTGTATGCAATTAAAAATGGTTGAATTGTAGGTTTGTAAGAATGATTTCATAAGGCCAAATAAGCTTAAATCTGATTAATTTTCAAAATATAACTTTTTTTTGTGAATTCTGAAAAATGATGATGGTAAACATTAATAACCCATAACAAATAAAACTCTTAATATGCACCCTACCAGAGTAAATACATTTACTTAACGTTTTGCCATATTTTGCTTTGCTGTACTTACTTTTTCATTTGGTCAGGTTACAGCATGTATTTAAGTGAATTATTTTACTGCAGACAATGTCAATTCAGTCTTTAAGAAGACTACTAGTTTGATACAGGAAATAGCACAAGTTTGGCCTAAAAGTAGTGATATTTTTTTTGATCAGTTTTTTTTTTTCTTCTCAAACTTTTAAGTATTTAAGTAAAAGTTCTTATTTATAAATTGTAAAATCTATAACTATTTTAAAACTTATAAAATCTTATTTATTCCTTACAACTTAATGAAACTTAAATTTTAAATTCCTCTGTACATATGTGACCCTACCTGGATTATCTTGATACTTTATTATTGTAACAGTCAATAGCAGCTGAAGACGACAGACTTTGGGGCACAAGACGTGTGTGACACTGGAAATTTTATAAATATCTTATTTTTAAAACAAAATAAAACTTTTGTGTGTGCTGGCTCATACTCTGGTTTCTTCGCCAGCACAGATCTTCAGCCAGTAATTCTGAAAGAAAAAATAAAAGAATGAGAAATGTGTATTTTGTAACCAGCATAGCTCAATGCAAAGATTCCTTGACTGGCTGTTGTAAGTTCATGCTAAAGTGCTTTCTGAAGCACCGAAGACTTGCAGTTTCCATACTCTGAAAGGAATTGCAACAAATTTTGCGAATTAATACGTTGTCTAAGTAGTAGGAGCTTGGTCTTTGATGTTGTGTCTTCGCAACATGCTGATGGTTTGGAGATATATGGGACACCTATAGCCTTTTTAGCCACAGTTACGTACACAGTAGTTTCAACAAGACAATTTCTTAAATGGATAAACAGGTTTTATACTCTATACTTAGTTTTTCAAGGAATCCATACAGTTTTTGGGAAGGACAGTGCTTGCGTTCTGTTTCTGAATGTGTATAAAATTGAGAGGATGAAATTAGAGTAACAAAAGTAGGGTATTGGGGGAAAAAAATACACCATCTTATTATTGGCACAATTTTTACATCTCCTTTTGGTCTAGCACTTTGTGGTCAAAAAATGAGTTGCCAGATTGTTTTCAAATTTTCGTGTAGTTGCTCTGTATCTGAAAACTGCTTTTTACAGGGAATAGTCACCAAATGCGTAAGCTTTGTCTAGCTGAAAATCAGGTGTCTGTTCCTGTTGATGCTGATGATATTATAGGATACCTTTCAACTGGAAAAAAAATGATTGTGCAGGAAAATTATATACTGCTGTTACAATGTGTGCCCTAATCTTGAAGAAAATCCATGTAATTTGAGCAGGCAGTATGCAGGAAGCTCTTATTTTTAATACGGTAAGGAAATAAAATGTGCCATTTAACACATAGTGTTACAAAGATTATCTTTTTACCTGAAGGGGTGGTGTGTGTATAGGAATACAAGCAAAGTGTTAAGGTGATCACATAATCTGTTTGAAAGAGTAGAAAATTTGAAAGTAAAGAGCATCGGGCATAGGTGAGTGACTCTCCACAACAATAAAAAAGGATATTAATAGAAATTTAATTTAATTAAGGAAAATAACTTCAAGAGAGATAGTTTTCTTGAGCTCGTGTAGAGGAAAGATATATGTCTTTCTGGAGAGAAAAAAAATCTGTTGTGTCTTACCAGATTTATGTACACATCTAAATTCTGCAACCACAAGAAATGCAGAGTGTGTTTATGCAAAGATAAAGATCTGCTCCTGTGACTGTTGTGTTAAAGTTTGTTCCAAAATATATTGTGTCACTCCTGAAAGCACTTGCCTAGTGAGGACGGTCTTTTCATGCTGAATTTATGTTGAGAATTTGAATCTTTTAAAAGAAAACATTGAGCTTTTTATCAGAAGTCTCATAATAATGCTTTTCATAATGAAAATTATGCAGTGTGTCTATTCTTTTTTTTAATAGCTTTTGCAGGTTTTTTATTTTTTTGTTTGAATAGCAGCATACTTGTTAGAGGTACTTAACAAATCATCATGCTTAGCTAACTCTAGTTTCGCCTAACTTGTAGAAAATGAATTTTGTAATTTGACAGTATAAACAGAAGAAATTCAGTGCAGCCTGGTTGTAGCTTCACTTAAGTTAATATAATTGCAACAGAGAGAAAGATAAGCCACTAAGTTTAATACCAAGGACTATTGTTTTTGACACTCTTGGTGGTTTTATTTTGAGCTGTTCTTTACATCTCATTTACTGCTTATGACCTTAATAAAATACAAGATGGCATATTTTCAAGTTAGGACTTGAAAAAATTGGTTATTAGCTTATGTAGTATATAATGGATGCCAGCATTTTAGAAGTCACTAGTTCAAACAGCCTTATTAGCCAGATCATGATAATACTGATGTTCCTGCTGCTGTTTAAGCCATGAGAGCTTTTTCTTGATTCATCCACCTGTCTTTTTTGTGGTGGTTGTTGGTTTGTTGTTTTTTTTTTCCTTACAGCAGAAGAGGTCATTATGATATTCAGTAGTAAGTCTGAAGAACAAGTATTTACCCCGGCCATGATCATGGTGCGGTAATGGGAACTTTCATCAGTCTGAATGGTGTCACGGATTAGTTGTGTCAAGATGGTCCTTAAAAGCCAGACGTTCTGGAGGTGCATGACGCTGCCACATACAGCGATACAGACTGCCGCATCGGAGCCAGGGCTCCTGCTCGCTCGGTCGGAATTGTGTGGAGATGTAATGCTGGTGGCAGTTGGTCCTTGAGCCTTGCATGCTTTGCTTAGGGTAACTGGCCAATGGGAGTGTGTGTTCTACATAATTAGGCAGCTGGCTAATCAAATGAAATGCAGTGATTAACCAATTAGTGCTTTGATTGGTCAGCAACCAGCTGGAAGGCATACTCTGGACACAAGAACAGGCTGAGAAAGGTATCCTGACTTGCAGAAGGGATGGGGGGAAAGAGAGGTCATGGATGTGGGTAAAGAGAAAAAGGCTGTAATAAGGTATCGTAGCAGGAAAAGGGGCACATGCCAATATTAGCATGTAGGCTGCAGTACTCCTTCGTTAGAGGCTGGTGTCCACCATATCTCAGTTTATATGGAGTGACGTCTCACTTTTTATTACTTTGTGATGTGTAATTTTTTATATTGATTTTTAAAAATGTAGGTAAGTTTTAACAAGTGGATGGTGTGAACATCCCTATAGCAGAAAGTTATTTTTAATGCTTATACAGAATATGAGAAAACCCATAGCATCACAAAATAAGCCAGCAAGTAAATAATACATTGCATATCCATGTAGTTCAACCAGTTGTGAAAGTAATGTTAGTTTGGAAAATTATCTCTAAATTTAATCTGTTTACTTACTGGGTTATTGTCCATAGTTTATTTGTTATAATTAGCACCTTCTGATACTTCATCCTGTGTAGTTTTAAAGTACATAGGTAAGAAGAGAATGAGCATCAGGCAACTGAAAGGTGAGATTCAGCTGATGTGTGCATGGTCTTTCATGTCATTTATGTTCTGCAAAGGAATCTGATGCCTCTCTTGAACATTTTATGTGCTGCTTATTGATTGTAACAGCATATTAAAAATAGGGTCTACACTGTCTTTGGTAGACTTTTTGTGAAACGTGTTCCATGCTTATAAATATTCACTGTGTCCTGAGATGATACACAGTTAAAATTCTGATTAAAAATAAAATCGTAAGTACTAGCATATTAAATTCCATAAAGATGTTTCTTTACTTAATATTTGCAGGTGTTCTTTCAGCACTTTTGAAGACACGTTGAAGAAGTTTTACATTGCGTGGTGTGTTTTTTATCTCACTTCTGAAGGCAGACATCTGAAAAATGCAATTGACCACCTTTGTGTTGAATCTGAAAGAGCTATTAGATTTTTTAAAATACTAGTAGTATGATGTAGTACCTTTAAAAGCTTAGTGTTTTGGGGACTTGTGTCAGGTTTTTTAGATTTAAATAAATTATCTGTGTAATTTGGCCTTGTGTTTAAAATATATAACTATTATGGAAATGTATAAAAGCAACACGTGCCTGCCTGCCTTCATGTTTGAACACTTTGGAGTCAGAAAATCACGGTCTGAATGACATAAGAACGGTCCCACCATTCATGTTTTATATTTTCCTTGCCTCAGTGTATCATGAATGCTTTCTCATCTCCCATTGAGCCCAAATGCTCAGCAGACATGAGCTCATTTGAACTGATTTAACACAGAAGCAAATTCTTATACCTGAAGCGTTGTCTTGTAGGACACTTTGTAGGCAGCTTGTATTATTATAGTAAGAAAGTTCAGCTTTTTTGTTGTAGTCTGCCGGTTGTTTGGATAAAGTATCTGTCATTTAATTTTCAGCATGTTAAAAATAACACTTTAAAGCTGGAAAGTCAATTGTCAGATATTTTTTAAACTTGATCCTTCATTATTGTTCTCAGTAGATAAACAATAACAAAAAAATTCAGTCTGCGTTGGATTTGTGACCTAAGAATTTCCATGGTCAAAGAAGGTAAAGATGAACGAGTTTTCTGAGCACCATCTTAGCTAAACATTTTTCTTTGCTTGACATAAACATTAAATAATAACTAATTTGGTGTTTGAGGAGAGGCCGACAAGAGTTCCTCATTTAAGAGGTCCTTACCTTCTGGCAGAGCGTGCCAGCAGTTAAGTGTTAGTTCCTGCTGCTACAGCAGAGCAATGCAAAGTACAAGCTCAGTAGGATTCTCTCAGTATAGTTACGGCTTCTGTAGATGTTGCTCTTGAAACTCAGTAATAAAAGCATTGGATTATTCCTCTACAGTTGCTGATCTCGCCTAGGTGACGACTTTACCTTTTCATCTGCATATCTGGACTATTCCTTCCTAAAATGAGCAAGTTCTGTGAAGTCTGAAGGCCATCTGAGTGCTGTATCAATGGCGAAAAGATCAATAACAAATTCTGTTCAGTGAGCAGAGTATGCTATTATTGCGTGATTTCCTTGAGTCATCTGGAAAGTATGTCCTTGTAGTAGCTGAGGACATGTCAAAGTTGTTTCTTTACTGCACGTGGAGAACAGTGACCACCCTCAAATTAGAAGTTAACACCAAACTAGTGATCAATCCAGCTACAAATGCATCCCGTAAATGATCAGTGTGAGTAAATCCAATCCAAACTAGATGCAAAGTTTATGTGATTCTGTGGATTGTGTTTGGAATTGTTTTGTCTCTATGGCTATGAAATTTTGAAATAACTGCATGCTGATGCTTTTTGGGGGGGGGTTTTGATTGATTGTTTTAAATACTGGTGTGATGCCCGTGAAATGGAGTGATTGTGCAGTAGTCATAGCATACTTCGGGGCCTCTGATTTCAAGGGCTGAAACTTCTCAAGATGCTTTAGACTTATTTGGGATTGCCTAGGGTATGAAAGTGGTGTCTGTCCAACAGGCTGTGGTGCTGCTGGTTTTTTTTGGATACATTACTAAACAGTTAAGATGCCTCATAAAAGGTAGGTGGTTTCTTCATGGGTTTTGCATCCAAATGTTTTCTAAACTGAGTGCTAAGTATCTGTTAATATTTAGCTTTTTACGTCCATTTTAAAAGTTATGATTTGACTGGGGTCTAACCTGTTGTTTTGAGATCATGAATGGCTTCAAATACTGTAGAGACTCTATATATATATTGCTCCTCCTAGAGATAGGGAAGGCTGAAAGAAATATTTTGAAGAAACCAAAGAACCATAAACACCTGCAACTTTTGAAGTGTTGTGCAAGTGTGACAGGTATGGGCACTAGTAAATAATTTTTTTAAAGAAGTCCTCTATTCTTCAAAGGCCTGCTTTCCACAGTGACTTCGGCAGCTGAAGTGCCTTAGGGACTTTGATTATTTTGCATTATGCTTAAATCTGACGTTTGAAAGGTGTCTGTCTGGTTTTGGGTATTCCCAATGAATTTTAAAATTAATGGTATACTTTGGTTTGGAATACCGTTCTAGTGACAGTCATCTGGGGGTGGGGAGGACAAGACAAAAAACTGCTTTGTGCTCAGCAGTTCTTAGGACATTGTGGGGTATCAAAGTAGTTGGACTTTCTGAGCCTGCAGAAAGGCGTTCATCTTGCCAGCCGTGGTGGCAGCTGAAGCCTGCTGCCCCAAACTGCCTGGCCCTGCCCTTCTGCCAGGCGTTTCTCAGCCAGGAAATTGTGTCCCATGGGTTTTCCTTCATCCGCTGCTGTACGTGTCAGCTGGAAAAGTTCATGCCCATTTCTTCAGTAGTTTAAGCAACCTGGTTGTTTTTATTATAATGCAATACAGGATGCTGGGTTTTGCTTTCACGTAAAAGTAGCATTTACCTAAACTAGTTTCCTAACCTTCTGTGTAACTGGCATTATTGTATGACTAGGGCCACATCAAGTTTTTGCCTAAACAACAGTGTGTTTCACGTGACATTTAACAGTATAAATTGTGAACACAGGGGCCAGACATTTAGAAGGAGCTTTTAAAATTCCCTTTATATTTTTATTTTTCTTTTATACTCCTCCAAGTTTTAGAAAGTTTCATTTCTTCCTTCTTTCCTGTGCTAGTTTTTGGCTTTTTTTATTGCTTTGTCTTCTGCTGCTGTGTAGCATAGTTTCCAAAAGGCTTTTTGAAGTAGCTTTTGAAGGTCTTGGGTGGCTCTTCATAGCAAAATAAGCAGCCATGGAAGCAGAAGAAAATGAAAGAGAGGCTGTTCCTAAAGATGTACTTTCTGGTAACCATAGGTTCTGGTTTCTCTACTCATTTTCATACCTTCATTAGCCAAATTGATCTTTACTTCTATTTATAGAACATCAGTTGATTTTTCTTTTTATGACTAGAAACTGAAACTTTTACATTTAATTTCTGCATTGTTTGTTCAAGAGCTGAAAAGGGTGAGAAGTGTGAACGTTTACGATGAAAGTTATGCGAGGTAATTGCTTGCTGTTTTGTTGCTCTCTTCTCAGTCGAATGGTGTTAGATCTTCCCAGAGACTGGGATATGGGGGCGAAAGGACTGAGGTTTGTAACTCAGTAACTAAGTTACTTAGTTCGTTGCTTAGATTTCTTTCTATAAGATGGACTAGTTGCTGCTGCCTCAGAAATGTTGTCCACTTCCCTTGCCACTGCAACAGGTTGTGTCTCTCATCTCGGGAAGGTTTTCACACCAGGATCTGCAATTGTTTTTGCCGAGGGAGATGGAGTGCTGTAAAGTAGCGCATTCGTGGAGCCTTACCTTGAACAAAGTGGAGACCCACTGTCGTAGTTAAGACCAGTAAGAGAGTGTAAGGTCGAAATAGTAGTGTCGTGATACCAGAGTACCATGCTAAAAGCAATTGCATTAGAAAAGGATTCTGGTCATGTCTGATACAATCTTTAGACTTTAATAATTTACTGCAGAGAATAAAGTATTTTTCACTGGAAATTACTTCTTAGTGTAAGACCAGTTCTGCAGTTACAGGACTTTTACAAGTAGCATCAAATTGAAAGTGACTGTTTCCATGGAAGTTGAAATTTACTTCTATAAAAGTATAGTCAGAACTACAGTGGCAATCCTGTGGCTACTGCAGTTAAATATTTAAAACCATTATTGTAAAGACAGGGATTTTGGCATCAGGCACTAACTATAAAGAAGGAAAAGCGAACCTTTCTTCAGATTTTTCCGATGGCTCTCAGCTCAGATTCATGGCCAACATGACAAAAGAGTAAGATTTTCCAGTGAATAATAGAACCATTCAAAATTCTGGTCAGAAATTAAGTGATTTAAATGTGAAAGAAGATGATGTGGTTTAAATGTGAAAGAAGATGATGTGGTGAAATTCTTGGCTTAATCATAGAGAAGGTTGAGGAAGTTTTAACTATGCTTAAGCAAGATAACTTTAAAAAAAATCCAACATGCAAATTAATGAGTTTGACAGTGTAATTCTATGGTATTTTTTTAAATTTCACTTTAGAGGACTCTGGCAATTTTCAAGAATTTGCAGCATCAGATTGATAGTATCATCCTCTGTTTTTACTGTGCTGCTATTAGTGAGTGCCAGTTATGTGGTCTGCATAACTGTTGCATATTGCTGTGTACATTTAATCCTAACTTTTTTTTTATACTGGCTATTTTTAAAATAGCAAGTGGGGTTGTCTGTGGGCGTTTCCTTTTAAAATTGTTCATTGAGTGATGAATTAACTAAAATGTTGCAGAAAAAATTCCATTTTCCTCCTAAGTGCTGTCTTGATGATGCTTTATTACAAATACCTTGAGTCACAGCAAATGTTTCCTTGTAGTAACAGCTATAGCAGGGTTAATATTATCTGAAATATTTCTATTCTGATGGTTCTTATTTGTCTCAAGTGAAGTTGGAGGTCTGCTGTGCTGGATGTTGCGTACAGCCGTGGTTATCTCTAGCCTAAGGGTATGGAAAAGATTAATTATATGTGTAAAACATGCAAGCAGTTGAATATTGTGTGGGAAGCTCAGATTGATACTTGCAGATTGTAAGGAGGAAAAAGGAAGAAGAACGGACAGTTCACCAGCTGTGTTAGAAAAATGTCATAGAATGGATAAGGTAGAAGAGAGTAGAAGGCAAATGAAACAGTCTTTCTATTTTTCCTCAAATGAGGAGCATTCCCTGTGAAAAAGAATCATCCTGGAGATGGGCAGTGGAGGCTGGAATCAGTGTCAAAGCAGATAATGATCAGGTAGGAGAAGGCAAAAGTTGTTAAAAAGCTTAAAGATTGTTTGTGTTTGGGGAAAAAAGAAAGAAGAGATGGACTGAAGTAATGCATCAAGAAGATAAATTCCTTGCTCTTTTGTCCAGCTGTCTTTGGATAGACATCTTTTGGGGGAGTTTAAATCTCTATATGAAAAGATTGAATGTCACAAGGAACTCTTCACTTTCTGTTTCTCCTCTTTGCAAGTGGAAAAAGCGTGCTGCTTCCACGTTCCCCGCTAACTTCTGCCAATTGAATGAACACGTTGAAAAGATGGATTGTGGGCTAGGAAGGCAAGTTGAAGACCTGGAATCATTCTTTTCATGGAAGTGAGCAAGTTTCACGTTTCAGAGACAGTGCTTTGTTGCAAAATCACTGAAATAAGAAAAGCACCTTCAAAGTAATTTTGTTTTCTACTGTTTTAAGAGAAGACCACACCTCTTCCCTCCCCCCCCTCCCCCTCTTCTTGCCATGTGAAGCTTTTCAGTACTGAATTGTGCCATTTACTTAATAGGGGATAGTTTACAAAAAGGTAAACAAGTGTGGAACCCGATCTGGTGAATGTATTTGCTTCTTTATGTGAGTATCCTAATGAAGTGTGTGTATTACATTCCTGATATTTTGCAGATGAAATACGAGTCCCATATTTAGCCCCCTGAGCATACCTCTTGCCTGTTACATGCTTTGTGTACAGAAAAGGATACGGTCATGTCAGTTCAACTGAGAGAGCCTGTAGGGGAGGAAATGTGAAGCAGATATTTAGAAACAATAATAATAAACTTTTTAATTTGCTTTGGTCTCCATTTTTCATCACGCTAGCATAGCACAGAGAAACAATGAAGTGTTTTTGCTGTAACCTTGTAGTAAGCATTAGGTGGCAGCAGTGCGTTGTCTTTGGCAGCTGCTTTGTCGGTTGTTTATCTGCTGCAATCTTTAGTGCAGTGTAATAAATGGAGACAACATGTATTTAATTTCTAATCGTTTTTATAAAATGCTGATTTATGGTTGTTCTGCCTGTATGTGACTGTAAGGGCAGCCGCTGTTTGGACTTTTGTATACATAGGTGGGATTAGCATACTGTAATTTCTGCACGATACTCATGACTTATTTTCTGATACACAGTATCTAACAGTGATAATAGTCACTGAAAATATTCCGATGAGAAATACGCTGTCAATGGCGGAGTTGCTGCAAAGCGTTTACTTTTTCATAAGCTGTTACCGTTTCTAAATTTAATATCGCCTGTTAGATGAAGTATGTTTTTGTGCTTGTGTTTACTCTTTTTTCTTAGATAAAAAACAAACTTAGGCTCAAGAGAATGTTGGTAGCAACATAATGAACCTTTCAGTGTATTGGAGTTATTGTCACTCTAGATCTTAGACAAGTGTGGTTACCTTGTGACCCTTTGGAGGTGGTTTTTTTTCCCCTTCATCCTTGTTTCTCACAGGTAACGGATCTCAAGGAGTTTGGAAGTGGTGTTGCGTTGTATTAATTGGGCAGGATGATCAATTAATAGAAGAAGAGCAAGAAAGTGTTGACAGAACATGCTATCTAATTAGTACCTGATGAACCACATAGGTCACAGAGCCCAGAGTGTAATGTTGCTTCAAGGTAGCTCCTATACAAGACCTTTATATGCAAAATAAGCCTGTAGAAAAGCTAAAGAAGAATATTTCATCATAATTCCAGTGAAGGAAATCTTCACTGCTGAAAAAGTTCATTTTTCACTGTAAACTTGGGGAAAACTGGGGGTACTTAATTCATAGAGGGAGCGTGTATCAAACTATCAAGCTGGTGTTTTGTACAAGTCTTGCTCTTAAAAATCATGTCGTCTGTTTAGGTCTTTTTTATATAAGACGTGATCTACAAATTACGGAAATAGATGAAATAGTTTTTTTGAAATAAAACTATGTAGATTTTGTTCCTGCTTTTTGGAGTGGTAAGAAAGAAATACCAGGGCATTAAGATTTCCTGATGGCTTGTGATAAAATGGCAAGCAAAATCATCTGAAGTTAAGAGCAGGTAGCACCACAGTGCTTTGAGGTTCCACCCTCACTGCTTTTCTATTGCGTATTAGTTTGTAATAGTTTTTCAGTTGAATATTAAGTAATTTTGAACTGAAGAGCACTTGGAGTCTAGCAAGGTAGTACTGCCAGAATTATTTGGTTACTGGTGATTAGGGTTTTTTCCATTCATTTATAGAAATATATGGGTAGTTAATTCATACTGTTTGTGCAGAAATTCTCCCTCCTCCCATGATAGGAGAAAAGTTTCATGTTTACGTGTTTAAAACAAACATTTCTTTCACAATGAATTTATTTTCTCCTGCAGTGTAAGTGGCTTTGTTTTACAGAAGTACACCACTCCCTGTTTTAGAATCCTTTTATTGAACAAATCGCTTAAGTTTTTGTAAAATACTTACGTGGGTTTTTTTCCTCCTGCCCTAATGTAATGAGTTCAGCTGGTGAAGTTGGAAAATGGCTTCTTTCTGTGACCTTTCAGTGAGTGCCACAGGGTGGGGGCCAAGTGCATGTTTGTCACCTTTTTTCCTGACCTGTGCAGGTGGCCAAAACATGTGCTTTTCTTAAATTTAGTTATCCAAAAATTCAAATTCTAGTTTAATAAACGATTTTATAATTCAGTCTGTGTTCTGATTTAAATCTCTTGCAGAATGGATTCTGCAAGAAAAAAAGAGTTCAGCCCTAAAGCATAACAACTAGTCTACATAGATTCTAATCTGTGTATCATGCTGCCCATTACCAGAGTAAATGATCGTTTGGTGTTAGTGTGCTTCATTGCTCAAATATAGCTGTCATATACATGGTGTAGGTACTACCAAATCCATGTGTTAATTCTATTACATGCTGATAGCGATTTGTGGCTTAAACCATTCAGTGTGACAATGTATGTAAAATTAGTAAAAGTGTTAACTTTAAATGTAATTATATAGCTCCTGGAGTGTTGTAATTGCATTATATAGTTCATTTTTTGTGCTGTGTCCAGCAGGGAGACTGTTGAGCTTTATATTTTGGTGTGCTATCAACTGATCTGGAACTTTCAATACATGTGATATAATTTGATTAAAAGTATTGCTACAAGCCTTATAATGGCATAGTGTAGAACTGGAAATGTGCAGTTTTTCTGGGCTGTGGGGTGATGAGGGGAGCCTGCTCTCCTATACCATTTTAAGCTTACAGTATTTCACATACAGGAGTTTACTATCTCGGATAGTTCTAAACATAAATTTATTGAGCCCTGAGACCAATAGAAGCAGAATGTCTAGTTTTGTGACAATGATCTTGAGGTCTGAGGCCTTGACCAGCCACACTTTAAATTGCCTGAGGACCAACATTGTGGGAAGGGTACCCTTTGTCAAAAACCTGAAGGCAGTATGAACTTTGCAACGGAGGCAAGGTTTTTCCACTAGCTATCACACTGGTCTCTCATGTTCACAGCCTGCGGTAAGAGATTTTTCAGATGGGCACTTTCAGATCCAAGTAACAAAACTCTTCTATTTCCAAACGTAATTTTAGAAAGAGGAGGGATGCTGCACTAAGCTTAATTGTCCAAACTTAATTCCAAAGCTATAGGAATATGAAGACTGAAAACTGGCTTTTTGTGGAGAGAGAGAAAAAAAATTGAGTACAAATACAGAGAATGTCAGCCTACCATATTATTTTGAATCTTGAAATTATTTAGAAGAGTTGTAGATTTCTTAGATATTTATAGATGTGGTCATGTGGCCAAATTTAGGAATCTTGTTTTAAGAATTGTATTTTCTTTCTAATGAAAATGTGTTCACGTAGTCTGTAGATAACTAGAGAAATGGCTGCAATTATATGACCCAATCCAGCCCTTGTTTAGCCATTAATTTCTCCAGATTTCTAAGAGCATTTGGTCAGATCGACACAAATTTGGTTGTTGGTTTAGATCTAGCCAAGGCTGGTGGTGTCTTAATTGCTACCGCAGAGCAACCATTTGGCCTGTGCGAGATGAATGTTGTCAAGGTACCTTCTGCAAGGCGGACATTCATCCACTGGGAATGTATCAAGAAAGTTTTCATTAATTGGTCCCTTTGTTGGCATTTGTGGCAAAGCAGCCAAAAACTGAGTATGAACAGACACTCTGTGTCAGGGGGTGAGATTTATTGGCAAGTCCCAGTAAAAACTGGTATTTACTACATATATATTATTATAAGCAGGGGCAAAGAACTTTCCTCCTTAGAACAGCCGGACATTAAATTTACTTGGATTTCTTTGTTTTGTTTTGTTTTGTTTAAAAAGGCAGGGAAATGTGACAAGAATTCAGACTACAATCAGAAATCAAGTAGGAAATAGCTGGTTAATATTTTTCTTTTTAATGTTGACTGTCTTGCAGCTTCTTTTTAATATGGTGTGAAGTGTTGTGACGAGCTCTGTAGTCCACAGACAGATTTGCATGGACCTATGGATACTTCTGTCAGATGAGAACACTTGACAGTTTTTGTCCTGACCTCGTTAGCTTAACCTGTAGATAATAACAATTACAGTTGATAATGTATAAATATTGTGTAAAGCTTGAGAAATGTTTTTAAACATGGTTTCCAGTTTTGATATTTTTACGTTCACGTTAACTCCTGCATTTTGTTCTTGTGGTTTCGTTAAAAGGATGCACCTCACCGTATTGCAAGGGGCATACTGGTAATGATTGGTGCATTTTGTCTTAGAGCAACACACTTCATTGTTGTTAAACTTTGTATAGACCAAGACTGCTTGATTTAGGCTTTCTGTTCTGCTTGCTTATGCCCATTTTGTCTTTAAAAGTATTTAAACTTATTTTTATTATAATGTGGAATAAGTAATAGTTTAGACTTATTAACCAAATGAACTGTCATATATTGACTCTGGGAAAGAATTCTGATTCTGAAACTTGAATATAATGCTTCTTCAATATTGAGCTATTGATACAACAATAAATAGATTGAACCCCCCAAATACTGATGTGACTTTTTAAAAAAAAAAGTGCTTGGTATTAATCTGTGCAATTCCAGTAAGGAGTCAAAGTCTCATTCTGCTGGATTCCCAGCCGTGAGTCTGGCCATGTTATTTGAAAACAATGGCTTGGGTTTCTCCCTTCATCCAGCTGCTTCCAATATTTCCCCCCTCTCATTCTTCTTCTCTTCTGAACAGTGTAGTATCCAACTCTTGGGTCCGCTTGCTGTCACTCACCTAACTCGCCTGTCAGCAGAAGGGGATGTCACTGGTGTGTGCTGCTGGTATCTCTTACTATCTGATGCTTGTCCATGGTCACTTTTACAATATTAATCCAACCAACCCTTTGTATACCAGCATCATGACTTTTACCTCTTCTGTTCACAATTCAATTCTGTCATTCATCAAAAACGGTAGCTTCACCAGATATAGAACAGTGCTCTGTTTGTAAAGTTTGCATTGAATTTCTCTTCCCTAACCATTACTGAGTGTCTTTCACCACTGCGTATTTTTTAAGATAAATAAGATCTTTTTACAAATTCCAGGAAGTTTTGTGGTTGTAGTGTAGGTCTTGAACACTGTGGCTTCCTGTTACCTTTACTGTGACAAAAAAAAAAAAAAAAATTCATCCTTGGCTGGAAATCTTATTTCTGGCTGCATTACATGAAACAAATACTGTCATGCTATAAAGCTATCATAGCTACTACTGTATGCCTAAAGTGGAGAAAGGGAGAAGGATGCTAAGAGATACTGGGTTAAGTTTAGATGTTAATATTCTATCACTGACTCTTATTTGCAGCTTAGATGTAGTCATTAGATGTAATTCCTACAAAAGCACGAGTACTTGAATGCATGTAAGTAATCCCGTTAAAATCTTGCCACTTGATTTACTCAGGAACTTGGGGCACATTTCCAGCTTTAAATATATCCCTTATTCAAAAATAGGCGCACATCCCTATTGATATAAAGCAGGAATTCAAGACTTGTCTAAACTTGTCAATTTAATTTAGCAAGGTGATTCCATGAGACTGGATAATTTTAGAGTTAAAAATCTTTAATAAATCTGCTGGTTTAGAAATTTACTGTGCTGTAACTGTTGGTAGTACTGACTGCTTCGTGGTTATTTGACTCATGATAGTAATTCCGGGTAGTCTAACTTTTTAATTTTTCAGCTCTAATGGTTTCATCATTGTTCTGTGTCTGTCTTTATTTTTGAATTTTAGAACCTTAATGATGGTTTCTCTTACCAAAAAAAAAAAAAAAAAGGTGTGTAATAAAAA
>Ga0065711_1037595_pt1 | contig 19675 bp, 14 predicted proteins | sample Hoacrofraction12_FD_59098 | JGI IMG/M metagenome (GOLD analysis project Ga0065711, IMG submission 59098) | Hoatzin crop microbial communities from Cojedes, Venezuela - Epithelial fraction 12 v2 (version 2) | ecosystem: Host-associated > Birds > Digestive system > Esophagus > Crop | place... | reverse complement strand
CCCCCCCCCCCTTAAAGTTTTATAGTGTCTTTCTCTTAGAAGTTATATTGTAGTTACTGTTTTTTTAGTTAGGTAGTAAGGCATATAGATTTTAGTGCCATTTTCCTGCTGGGCTATTAGGTTTAGGGATCAGAAGTCATAGCCACATGAAGGAGTGGTTTAGACTGATTACTGCTTCACTTGGTGTTTTAATAGCAATCTCCTTTTATTTAAGGAAGAAGCCGTTGTTGATAGTTCATGGTGAAAAGAGAGAATCCAAAGCTGAACTACTTGCACAAGCACGCCCTTATGAGAACATTAGCTTTTGTCAGGTAATTAACATTTGTATTGTGGTAACATGGTATCTATTTTGGTAGAAATTAACCTGTCTGTTGCACTCAAAAATCTTGTTATAGATGGAGATACACACCTTTTATGGAAAGTCAAGAATTTATTGTTAAGCTTTAAGGAATATACTTACCAGGACCATTGGAACATGGTAACTATGTTCCTGGTCTTCTGTGATTAACCCCCTCGCAAAGGGTTTGCCCAGAACAGCTGCCCTCAAAAATGTCGTGAGGCTCACAGAAGAGCTGCATGGCTTCTCTACTAGCATGTTACACTCAAATTCTTGTAATGGCTGAAAAGGAAGCACTTCTTGTTTGAAGTGCAGAACTTGAGTAGTGTCACTGTAGTCTGAAGTGTCGTGAAAGAGTTGTTGTTTGTCCAAGTATGTTTTACACAAGAAAATGCAGTTACAAATAGTCTCCATATACTGTTTAAGTTGCTATGAGCATGCTTCCTGGCATATGCCATTTTCTCGCTGATGTTATGCTCGCTCTTTTGCTGTCCCTGAGTCATAAAGTTACTGGCTTCAGCCTGGGGGAGGGATGTGGTTATAGCAACTTGCCTTGCTCGGTGGACTATGTTATTGATCATGGGGATATCTTGCTCTTTGTTAGGAAGACGATGATCCTGGATTTTTCTTCCTTCTCAAGCAGTCCGGTAACTCTGAGCTTTCTAGAGACTGCTGCATTGATGCCAAACATAGTGAGTTCTCAAGGCCAGGATTTCTGGGCTGCTGTGTGTTATACTAATCAGGTGTTTGCACTGAGTTGTGGAGTGGCAGCAATTTTAGATGAAGATTTCAAATATGCTAATAATAAATTTATGCTTTTGCATGTAACGTTTCCTTTTCACGCACAACAAGAATTTGAATGTAACACATCCCATATGATAAACTTGTCGTTGTAGTCAATAGTCAGTAGCAGGGGAAAATGGCATGTTTGATGTTTTTCCTGCTTGGGTATACTGCTTCAGATTCTTCTGGTAGTCTACGTGCATTTGATTATGTTAGTACCCCAAAGTGAAATGTAACTATTTTAATCTTCTCCTCCACGCCTGTATTAACTAGACACAGTGTTGGAGCCATCACTGGCTTGAAGTATTTTCTTAACATATTGTAACTCATGTTTCATTCTCCCCCTCGAAATTCTGCTGTAAATACTCTTTAATAAGAGCAGAGCACTGATAAAAAGGCATTTCTGTCTGGCTTCTTTTCTTTGCAATGTTAGTCATTAAGCTGATTGTAGTAGTGATGGTATACTTCAGAATCACAGAGTGGTTGAGGTTGGACGGGACCTCTGGAAGTCCAACTCTCCTGCTCAAGCAGGGTCACTTAGAGCTGGTTGTCCATGACAATGTCTGGATAGCTTTTAAATATCTCCAAAGAGGGAGACTCCACAACCTCTCTGAGCAACCCATGCCAGTGCTCAGTCACCCTCACAGTAAAAAAAGTGTTTCCTGATATTTGGAGGGAACCTCCTGTGTTTCAGTTTGTGCCCATTGCCTCTGGTCCTGTCACTGGGCACCACTGAATGGAGCCTGGCTCCTTCTTGTTTGCAGCCTCCCTTCAGGTGTTTGTACACAGTGATCGGATCCTCTCTGAGCCTTCTCTTCTCTAGGCTGAACAGTCCCAGCTCTCTCAGCCTTTTGTCATAGTCCAGATGCTCCAGCCCCTTAATCATCTTAGTGGCCCTTCATTGGACTCTCCCCAGTACGTCTGTATCTCTCCTGTATGGGGGAGCTCAGAACTGGATCCAGTACTGCAGGTGTGGCCTCACCAGTGCTGAGTAGAGGGGAAGGATCACCTCCTTCAGCCTGCTGGGAACACTCCTGCCAACGCAGCCCAGGACACTGTTAGGCATTTTTGCTGCAAGGGCAATTGCTGGCTCCTGTTCAGCTCTGACTGTTTCTGAAAATACAGCTGATAAGACAGCAGCAATTCTGCTGGAGTGGTTCCAGCAAAGAGTTGCATTGCTGTTTGAAGTCTAACTTCAAGAAACTAGAGATTACATTTAAAGATGCTGAGGGGAACAGTAGTGTATTTTGTGATCTCTCCACCAGAGAGCAGTGAAATGAAACAAAATGAAGCAGCACCTCTCCTTCTTTAACATTCTTGCATCTATCAATGCGAAGTAGGAACTTTTAATGATCAACTCTTTAATTTTTATAGGCGAAACTGGATATTGCGTTTGGAACTCACCATACGTAAGTAACGGCTATGAAGCAGAAAGCTCTACTTCTAAAGGGACCACAGAGTTGGTACATGCAGTTAGCGTAATTGGACTAGTAACTAGTGTCTTAAAGTATTTATGGGATAGGAAGACAGATTATTACTGTTTGTAGAAACAATTCTGAAGGTCTAATGTATATTGATGAAATTTAAAAGTGGTATGTTTCATGTTCTATGTGCATGTTTAATTTATCTGCAAGTTATTTTAAAGCCGTAAACCTGTGTTTCATAGAAATCGTTGAGTCTTAAAGAAAAATTTCCTTAACTGTTTTGTGTTTATAGATGGTAGGATTGTTCTAGTTTAGGGAAACAAATAAGCTATTAGGTAGATATGACATGTGCAAGTTAGACAATTGAAGTCAGTGAACTGCAGGTCTTGGCTTTTAACTCATGCCCTAATAACAAAACTGTAGTGCAGACTTGATCAATCATTAGCAGATCAGACACAACACTGATTTACTGCTCAGTTTTTGCAGTTAATGTGGATGATCTGGAAATAATTACTGAATTTGGGGATCTTTTCAAAGAAAAACTTTAATTTGATATTATAGAAGTGTCGCAAGGGACATTTTGTAGATTGCAAGCTACAGATAAGAACAGACTTTATCTCATGTCTCATAGTGAAGATCTTTGGTTTCAGGGCACTGCAATATTTTTTTAAATCAGTTAATCCTTTTGTATAAATTGTTTTATAAAACATGACATTACATTAAAATGGTGATCTGAAATGCCTACTTAAGGTACATCGGTGTTTCTGATAGAAAGCATACTGACCTCCTCATGGCCTGTTTGCAGAAAATATGCAAATAAAGGAAAGAAATCAGCATTTTAGAAATGCATCTTGCTTCTCTCTCAGATTTAGTGAGGGACATAGAAGGAATTGAGGTGGTTTTTTCAAATTATTAATTTTTAAAGCTTTAGCTTCTTTTCACTTATGCAGTTTAAGCAGCAGTTCTCATTCTCTGTATGCTCAGCTTTACTCTTTTTTCTTCCACCACACTTTGGGATAAGTAAGTGATAGCGATGTTTAATGCTGTACTTCTTACTTAACCCTGTGTTTTAAAGGGTTGTTCGGTGTAGTGTATCTCTGAATGCATGTTCCACTGCAAATGGAACACCAGTGGGTAGCAGACCAGTAAATTGGACCTTGGTGGATAATGAAACAGTTTTGTTCCAAGAGAAACTTGATAGATTTCACCTAATCAAATACAAAGAGTTAAATTCATGTCATTCCTGTTGTATGATGTAAACCTTAAATTATATGCCAGTGATTTTTTTTTGAGGTAGTAGTGTTTTTGTCAGTTATCTCTTATATATGCCTTAATCTTGCACTTTATTTTGCTGTAAAATACTTATTTTACTGTCAACTCAATTTGTGCTTAGATCAAGGCATAACAGAGATGTGGGGTACTATTTATAGTTGGGGGTCTTGCATTTGCATAAACTATGCAGTAAGCACAGGAAAACATGCACAGGTACTTGAACGTTAGTTTGCTGAACTCTTGATGTTAAAAGCAGAAATTACTGAATAAATCATTGTCTAAATCTGAGCTTGATATGATTTGCATAGCATTATATTGCTATGGGACAGCAATGAAAATAAACGTGGCTTTCCTTTCATTGTTGAGCATTGGTTTCTATGGAAACCATATCATCCTTCATGGTCACATGGATATGCTGTCTTTACACAGCTGTTGAAAACTTGTATATGAAAATTTGAGCACTTCTGTTACGAAAAATCAGACGTTTACTTTTTAACTCAGTTACTAGTTCTAAAACTAATTTACGCTGTAGCTTGAGTTTAGATTTAAGGTAGATAAATAGCTTTTTTGCCATCCCAATTAGTTGCCTGCATATCTTCTTGTCAATTTAAGAGAAAATAACTAGGTTTTAATAAATTCAGCTACAAGCAAAGGCCTTCTAGTGTTCCTTAATTCTTTTTTTAACTATCTGCAAAGGAGCAAGTTTTTCTGAAGAACATAGCAAATTTAGAAAGTGTTCTGCAAGTATTTATTTCTGCTTTGGGAAATCAGTTGCCTGAGATGTTACGCTGTACTCTGCAGTTTTTCATATGATGCTGCTGACAGAATATGTGGGGATAGTCTAATGAATGCCATGCAAATTTGGCATGCACACGGATTGAAGTCTGAAGTATACTGAAGTATGCAGTATAAATCTTTTAAAAATAATTGTCTTAGAGCATTTTAATAAATTGTTAATTTATCTCCCACTCTCAGTGTAATTCAAACAGATGTGTTATGCTTTTTTTTTTTAAAGGAAAATGATGTTGTTGTTATATGAAGAAGGTCTACGAGTTGTGATACATACATCCAATCTCATTGCTGAAGATTGGCATCAGAAAACTCAGGGGTAAGCAACAATCTCTAGCAGGTGTATGTTTACTTTAATACTTTCTGTAGGTATCTGCTGCTGTTGGAGACAGGATACTCTAGGTCAGATGATCCAGTGCTACAAATCTTACGCTCCCAAGATAGAGCTATCCTGGAAAAAAATCAAACCTAGAATGATGGTAGCTGTCTAACCCTGAACTCTACTTGCTTTCTACTGTAAATGAGATTGTCCTGAGCTGGCTGTTACTTTAAACTCAGTGTAACTGATTTAAGGTAATTTATTTTGCCATGCTGTTTCTTTATGAAAAAACTACCTAGCTACAAAGTACTTTATACAAATCTGAAGCAGCTATTTTAAATTTATCTTAATGCTGCAATAATAATGTGAATGTGCAGATGTTCTGTTTCTGCTGTGACTGTATGTAGAATGTAACCTGATAAGTGCTGGATACCATTGGTTCCTTAATACAGTATGTGACCCAGTATCTACCCAGTATCCTTTTATTTGAAGCATTTCTCTTCCTGTTTGTGTGGGGTTTTTTTTTTTTTGATAGAAGTTTTTAAACTTAACCGCCAGCTTGGGACATAGTTTTGTTTAGAGCACAGAAAATAGGACTAAGTGACATGTTAATATAAGGCCCCTCAACCTCTTGTTTTCTTGGCTATTTTTATGGGAGCATTTTTTAGTTAGTTCTCTACAATAACTGAGTATAATATTTCTTCATCAAACTAATTAGAAATGGCTTTTCAGAAGTTACTGTCACCTTGACATCCATTTTGCTGCCATTAAATAAGGCAGTGTTTTGAGGCTTTTCACTTGTCTGAGGCAAGCTCTCAAACGGTTTTTGACGGACAGAAATTTAAATTTTCTACTTAGGGACAGCTTTAGTATCTTTTGGCAGTTAGCTTTTCAGAAAGCCAAAAAGGCATGAGAATATCCATTTGGGATACTTAGTAAGTTGTTGTACCTGTCAAACATGAAAAACATTTTTCTTTTTAGATTTTGCACACTGTAGTAATATGCAGTATCACCAATGTGATGGTTCACTGGCATGTCTGTTTCATAGGCTTCTGAGTTTACAAAGGATAATATCAACGTGTTGTAAAGTTGATAATGCAGAACCTTTGGTTTCCATGGCTACAATAATGTGTGATTAGAAAGAAATGCTAGATAAGTCTGAGCCTGGCCTGTTTAACAGATGAAAGCTGTAAATGTATGCATGGATAAGTGTGTTGAGACTGCTGTTCTAATTTGAAAGTATTAGTTTCATGGTATTGAGTAGAAGACTTGACAATGCTGCAATTATAAAGACAAGTCATTTTATAGTTAGTATCACAATAAATCTGTCTAGTATTCATTTAGGACCTTCAGATGTGCTTTAATCACTTACTACAACCATGTGTTGATGTGTGGTGTCCTTGTTCTTCTGGCTTTCTTTTTAGAATATGGTTAAGCCCTTTATATCCGAGGCTACCTCAGGGCACAACTGGTTCTGCTGGTGAATCTGAAACTAATTTTAAATCTGACCTAGTAAGTTACTTGATGGCTTACAATTCTCCTGCACTCAAGGAATGGATAGATCTGATTCAAGAACATGATTTGTCAGAGACAAGGTATTAGTTATCTTGTGTTTATAGTAATTTGCATGCTTTATTGAAAAAGAATTATATGTCTCTGTTAGGATCTGTTAGACCATGGATTTGTTTTGTAAGCTTACCTTGTTTCAGACTTAAGTATTCTAATGTGAGTCTGACTTAAGGCAGTTTTTTTTAATCTATCATATGCAAGATTATGTTGAGTTGACCAACTTTTAGTTTTATAAACGTATATTTTTAAGGAATGATAAAGGTGCATCAGCAGTAACTTGACAGAAGGTAGCCATAAGTAATACGGACTCAGAATTTCACTGAAGTCAGTCTGGCTTAAATATGTGCTCCAATAAAATTACCAGTGGAAAAAAAATGAGTTGTACTTGGTTTTTCATGTAAGAGGGATCATATAAGCAAAGGTTATTGTAATGGGGCTTTTATTAAGAATAGGCTTCTGTACTTTAGGGAAAAGTTCAATCCATATACGTAGAATTTTGCCCATTACAGGCATGTATCATGTCTGGTGGGCGATGTTATGTTAAGCAATAATATACTTTGTCCTGGAAAAGTCTTCTCTAATATCACGTTGCTCGTAGTACTTTAAATAGTTCAGGATACTTAATTCTGATAGATACATCCTGCTTTCCACTGAAATACAGTATTTATATCAGAAAGTGTAAATCTCCTTGGCTGCTTAATAGCAGTTTTATAAGCTGGCAAAAATTTGTTGAAAGAAAAACTGAAAAAGGTCATAAACTGTCGTGGAAATAGAGACTGAAGCCTTGTCTAGTTTAATGTATAAAAAAAGTACTTTTTTCTTTACATGGAGTCTTAAAAGATTGTGGGGGGGGTGGAGTATGTACCTTGAAGTCAGATAAAAACAGCAGCTCAGGCTGTTATTTCATTCACTTGATCATCTGCATGAGCTTGGACAGGTTGGCTGAGCCCTAGGCTGATGCGATTTTACACGTGGGTAGGGAAGAGTCAATTGTTATGATAAAGATCAGTTCGTATGTAGGAGACATTCATTCTTGGATAAAGCTAGGCAGGAGATGCAGTAAGGAACAGCTTCTTAAGTCATCTGTTTGTTGTGACTCTGGGCAGGTCTTGTCTCTGTTTTCAGGGCAAAGTCAAATAGGTTACTAAACAATTATTAGGAAGACAGTTAAAAAAAAAAAACAACTACTTTGCATCTGAGCTATTAGGTGCCCAAGTGAGATCTCGTACCTGAATCTGCTGATTATCGTGTAGTAATACATTGACTTTACTCAAAATTACATGCCCAATTCTGTGCCAAACAAGCTATTTGCATTTATTGCTAACATCATTTATCTTCTGTATTTTTGTAGGCAGAAACAGAAGCAGTTCCTGTCTAGGCTATAGAACAGCCTGGTGGTGCATGACAGCCGTATAGGATACTAATAATAAATCATACAGCTGAAAATCCTCTTTTCTTTTTATTGTAAATCTTAGTGAAAGTTTGACTGTTTCTAGTTGCACTTCTATGTTCAACTTTGCAAATAGATTTTACTTAAATACCTTAATACTTTACAAACTGAAACATTCCAGAGCTGCAAATGACCTGGTGTTGTTTTTTTATTTCTGTAGAGTGTATCTGCTCGGTTCTACCCCTGGAAGATATCAAGGTAGTGATAAAGAAAAGTGGGGTCATCTTAGGCTCAGAAAGGTACTAAAACTACAACCTTTTTTGTTAACAATCTGGTTAATATAATCTGTAAATATAATTTTGGAGACCATTCTTTAGTTAAATTTTTCCAGCTACGATCAGCAATCTTTTAGTACATTGTTACACTTTAAGTTAGCAATAGCATAAGCTTGCAATTTAGGACAGCATAGACTTTGCACATAATATTCCTGGGCATTATTACCATGGTCAGCTTGTGGTCTGAATTGTCATGTACTTAGATATCTGAGGAGGCACCATTGCTCGGTGATTTCCTGTATGCTGTTGGTGTTTCTAACAAGTGTGACACTATCAAAATCCAGTCTTCTGTGGCTGGGAACCAAATACAGCCTTTTTCAAAGGCACTCCCTGAGGAAAGATGTGATGATACAGACTTTCCTGCACATAGTGAACAAGCTTTATTTTATTTACTTAAATGTTAAGGGCTATTACAGTTTCTTTTCCCTAATGACCTGACAAAAACCCACCAAATTAAAAACCAGTTTGCACATAGCTGATGTCATCAATTCAGCCAGGTTTTTAGTTTTGGTCTACTATATTTCTAAGATCTTGATTTTTTTTTTTATGATTATTATTTTTTTAATCAACTGAATAAATAGTAACATGGGATGTGTTTTTTTTTTTAACCCCACACTCTTGCATTATTGTAGATAAGATGGTAAATCTACATACAAGATTGCGTAGCTCAAGTTTGTAGGGCCCCTTCTTTTTCGGTATTTATTTAAAATCAAGTAAGATATTTCATGTCATCAGTTAAATGCCTCATTACTGGGGAATTTTCAACCTGCATCTTCTGCCAAGGTGGCATTATTTCAAACTCCATCGTGAATTTCACATGGAATTCTAATGCTGTCCGTGGCAAACTTCAGTGATGTACAGAATATCTATCTATCACATTGCTTTTCAGCACTTTTCAAAGGTTAATCTTTTAGACCTCCCCTTGCTCATAAAGAGCTTACCTTTTCTGATACATGTTGTCTGCATGCTGTTTTGCGTAGTAAGACCCTGAATGAAAACCAAATACAACAAAAAAAGCCTGTAAAGTATAAAGATGGTTAAAAAGTGATTAAAAAGATTAATTTTTTAGTGACAATGCAGGTAGACCTGGTGACACTACACTGATGACTCAGACCATTTAGTTGTGTGTCTTTTCTAGAGCGGAAGAAAGGTTGCCACTACGTACAATTTAATATGTGCCTGTATCTGTTTTTAATGTGACTTTAAATTCCATTCACAGCTAAAGAATTCCTCTAAAAGGATTATTTCAGTTATTTCAATTTTCTTTTCAATTGTTCTTTTTTCGTCTCTCGTTCTGCACTTCTATTGTAGCTGGGGCTTTAGGATATGAGAGGAATTTTATGGCCAACAACCACCAAATATAAAAAGATCTAGAGGATATGAGAGGAATTTTATGGCCAACAACCACCAAATATAAAAAGATCTAGAGGATATGAGAGGAATTTTATGGCCAACAACCACCAAATATAAAAAGATTTAGTTGTTTCATTTATTATGACTTCTGAAGTTAATGTTTCTTGTTTTTAGGAAGAGCTGCTAATGTTCTTTTTACCATTATTTAATGGTTGGCTTTGTTGCTTTTGGATAAAACTTGTGAGATTTGATCTTCTCTTGAAGGAACAGTGGGTTTATTTGGAGAGCCCAATGACTTTTTTATTGCAAAGTTAAATAGATACTATGAATGTTCAATCTCTTTTGTTGTCAGAAGTGAGTTATAGAGGGTTTATTATATCAGAAGCAGTATCAAACCCCTAATTATGGTTTCCTTTGCCTGTTTAAATAGAACCATGTTTTAATTTCCTTCACTAGCTTTTGAAAGAGCATGCTTCATCAATATCATCACGGGAATGCTGGCCTGTTGTTGGGCAGTTCTCAAGCATTGGCTCAATGGGAGCTGATGGGTCCAAATGGCTGTGCTCAGAGTTCCAGGAGAGCCTGGTGGCTGCAGGCAGTAGTGTGACAACTCTCCTTAAATGTGATGTTCCAATTCATTTGGTATGTCTTCTAGATGCTGGTGACCTTTATTTAACACTTATTTGTTGTTTAAATCTTACTCATTGGTTTGTTTTTAACTTTTGGAAGACTTTAATGTAGTTTTCATCCTGAAATCATAAGGATGCTACTTAGTGGCACTTACTTGTGTATGGTGTACCATAAAAATGTACTATAATTTCCATCTGCATGACACTGGAGTATATATAATCTAATCAAAATCATATTCTATAGCTTGCCTTCCATCAGGTTTTGTAGATGCATCTGTTTCTGCTACTGAGATATAACTGAACCCTGAGTGATTAATATCTAAAACAAATTGTTTTCTAACCTGGATATTTTGTTCAGGTTATTAGCGCAGTTAAGAGGAGGGGCAGAAACAAGGTTGTGGCAGGAACTTCTTAAATCAAGAACAAAATGTTGTCAAACTGTGCACTTACTGTGTGCTAATTGGCCCTGCATACTCATTTGAGAGAAGAGTCTAAAATCTCAAAGTAATTTTAAGAGTGAGCTTTGACCACTGTGGAAATGTTTGAGTCTTGCTAGTAAATTTTGGTAAGCTCTGCAAGACAGGTAAAAACATCTTTGTTACTGGCACACAATTAGTTTTAAGGTGCAGTGTAATTTTAATCATTCTGAAAAATGAGGCTTTTAATGTTTTTGTTAAAGTAGTTTTCTACAAGGTGACTTTTGTTTGAAAATTGACAGCTTTTATGTATTTAGAGTTGCACTACTAAAGTTACTTTTTTCTTCCCCCTCCATGAAGGTTTATCCTACTGTGAACAACGTGAGGCAAAGTCTGGAAGGCTATCCTGGTAAGCAGATGACCCCCCCTATTTATTAGCTTTTTGTGGCCATAATGTCCTGCAAAATCACTTCAGTGGTGGGTGTTGAATGAATCTGAAGTTGTCATCTTGCTGAGAACTTCGTAGAATAGATGGCAGTAGAATATTTTTATGACTGTTACTGGAGCTCTGACTCCAGCTCTCCCATAGTAATTGAGTAGAAAAAAGGTTTGTGGGCATTGGTATATAATGTTTAAGTCTGTATAGCCATGTTCATGCACCACTATGTAAGAAAAAACAGCTCTTGCCCACTGTTCTAACTCCAGTCATACTTTGATTTTCGCAGAAAATTCAGGTTTGAGTATGCCAAGTTTTCCTTGTGCATTCTTTGCAGTGTCAACTTGCACATCAGATACAATGGAGAATAAGATATTTCGCTACTCATTAGTCATTTTTTTAATATTGCAATATGTGATTGTTCTGTTCAGTCTTCCCATGTTTGTGTTCTTGAAGTCAGTATATTTGTATAAGAAGCATAGCCCCAGCCAGCCTGAAAGAGGAAGAGGTGCTGTAGTGTTCTGATGCAGTGAAGCTCATGTTTCCCAAAAGCAAGCACTTAAGTGGGTTACACCCATGCATGCTAAGGGAGCTGGCTGATGTCAATGCGAGACTGTTGTTGATTAGTCTTCAAAAGGTCAAGGCAGTTGGAAGAGGTTCATGAGGACTGAGAGAATTCTCTTCTGCCTTCAGGAAGGGTAATAAAGAGGATCTGGGGATCTATAGGCCTGTCAGCCTCACCTTGATCCCTGGGAAGGTGATGGAAGAAAGAATCCTGGAAACCATTTCCAAAACTATCATACAGTGCTTTGGGTTTGAAGGGACCTTGAGAGGTCATCTAGCCCAACGCCCCTGCAGTGAGCAGGAGTATCTTCAACTAGACCAGGTTGCTCAGAGCCCCATCCAACCTGGCCTTGAATGTTTCCAGGGGTGGGGCCTCCACTGCCTCTCTGGGCAATCTGTGCCAGCGTTTCACCACCCGTATGGTAAAAAAGTTCTTCCTTACATCTACTCTAAATCTACCCTCCCTTAGTTTAAAGCCATTACTCCTTGTCGTATCACAACAAGCCCTGCTGAAAATATTTTCCCCATCTTTGCTGTAGGCCCCCTTCAGGTACTGCAAGTCTGCTCTAAAGTCTCCCTGCAGCCTTCTCCAGGCTGAACAGTCCCAACTCTCTCAGCCTCTCCTCGAAGGAGAGGTGTTCCATCCCTCTGATCATTTTTGTGGCCGCCTCTGGACCCGCTCCAACAGGTCCATGTCTCTCCTGTGCTGAGGGCTCCGGAGCTGGACACAGGACTCCATGTGGGCTCTCACCAGCGCAGAGTAGAGGGGCAGAATCATCTCCCTCAATCTGCTGGCTATGCTTCTCTTCATGGAGCTCAGGACATGGATTGCCTTCTGGCCTGCAAGTGCACGTTGTTTGTTCATGTCTAGCTTTTCATCCATCAGTACCCCCAAGTCCTTCTCGGCAGGGCTGCTCTCAATCCCCTCATCCCCAAGCCTGTATTGATGGTGGGGGTTGCCCCAACCCAGATGCAGGACCTTGCACTTGGCCTTGTTGAACCTCATGAGGTTTGCACAGGCCCACTTCTTGAGCTTGTCCAGGTCCCTCTGGATGGCATCCCATCCTTCTGGTGTATCAACTGTACCACTCAGCTTGGTGTTGTCTGCAAACCTGCTGAGGGTGTACTTGGTATTGCTAAGTCATTGATGAAAATGTTAAACAGCACTGGGTCCAGTACTGGTCCCAGAACAGATCCCTGACAAACACCACTTCTCACCATTTGAATGACATTGAGCCATTGACAACTACCCTCTGGCTGTGACCTTCCAACCAATTCCTTAGCCACCAAACAGTCCACCCATCAAATCCATACTTCTGACAACATCCTTCTCTCTAAATTTAAGATGTTATGATAGACAAGAAGATGATCTGGAGTAGTCAGCATGGATTTATAAAGGAGAAATTATGCTTAATTAATCTGATATCCTTCTACAGTGAGATGACTGGCTTGATGAATGAGAGGAGTGTGCTGGATGTTGCTTATCTTAATTTTAATAAGGCTTTTGATGCTATCTCCTAAATCATCATTACAGACAATGTGATTAAGTACGGGCTGGATGAGTTGACAGTGAGGCGGATTGGAAACCAGCTGAACTGCCAGACCTCAATGGGTGTGATCAGTGGCATGAAGGCTAGCTGGAGGTCAGCCACTAGTGGTGGTGTGTGCCAAGCATTGATACTGGTGCCATATGTCTAATATCTTCACTAATGACCTGGATGGTGGAGCAGAGTGCAAATGTTACAAACTCAGGAGTGGCTGATGTATCGGATGATGGTGCTGCCCTTCAGAGGGACTGTACAGGCTGGAGAATGGGCTGATAAGAACCTTACAGTTCGATGGAGGGCAATGCAAAGTACTGTGCTGGGGCAAGAATAATGCCAGGTACGCACTGGGGGTTCACTTAGTGAAAGCGGCTTTGCAGAAAAAGACCTGGGAGTGCTGGTGGTCACTAAGCTGAAGGTGTGCCAGCAATGCACCCTTGTGGCAAGAAGGCCAACAGCATTGTGGGCTTCATTAGGAAGCACGTGGCCAACAGGCTGAGGGAGGTGACCTGTCCCCTCTATTTAGCACTGGTGAGACCACATCTGGTGTGCTGTGTCCTGTTCTTGGCTTCTCGGTACAAGACAGACATGGACATGCTAAACCAAGTCCAGCAAAAGGCCATGAAGACAAATAAGGGATTGGAGCATCTGTCCTATGAGGAGAGGCCGAGAAAGCTGGATAATTCTTCAACCTGGAGAAAACTTTCCTGGGAGATATTACCAATGTGTAGAAATACCTGATAGGAGAATGCAAAGTAGAGGCAGATTCTTCACATGGTGACCAGTGAAAGAACAAGAGGCAATGGGTATAAACTGAGATATAGGACATTCTAGCATCCCCTTACAGCAAAAATGTTTTCTGATGTTTAAGTGGAACAGGTTGCTCGGAGAGGTTGTAGAGTCTCTGTTCTTGGAAATACTCAAAACGTGACAGGGCACTGTACTGAACAACATGCTCTGTTCAGCCCTACTTTGGGCAGGAAGTTATGCCAGATCTCCAGAGGGTGCTTCCAACTTTGATTCGGTGATTCCTTGACATAGCTGAATTTGTAAGTGTGGTCCTCTTCCAAGCCTGCTCCTATGTAGCATGGAGTAGCTGTTGAGCTCTTCTAACAATTGGTGGAATTTGAACACAGGGCTAGCAGGAATGCTTTCAGCTCTGTATCCTTCCTCTGAATTGGGGTAGTGTATGGACATATGTAGAAACTGCAGCCAGTGAGTTCTCACAAGTAAATTAGGGTGTTTTGAAATACATCTGGTTGTCTACAGCATCTGTTTAACAAAGTTGATACTCTTGAAAGTCAGAGATGTAATCTACACAATGACTCCTTCCTGCCATTTTTTTTCATATGGTGAAATAACTTGGTGAATTACATAATTCCATGCAAACGTACAGCTCTGTGGACTCCTGCAGTCAGCGCATCCCTGAGAGTAGTAAAGCTTTGGTAACGGGTCATTATGGTGTCTTCTAGGACAGGTTGAATGCAGTAGGTTTTGTATCGTGTTTTTAATACACAACACTAATATAACTCAGTATGCCATGACTGATTCTTCTTTCTTAAATTCATTTCAAGAAGTCACAATGTGCATTAGCCAAAGATCAAATCAATACAAATACAGTTTCATCAGAGGAGTTCTTGCTCTTTAAAATAATGTTGTTTGGTTGTTTGTTTTTTCTTTTTTTTTTCTGAAAGCTGCTTGTTTTAGTCCTTCTAGCTTGTATGGGTTATGATTCTAATCTGTTGATATCAAGTGGTATCATAACAAAAATTTAGCCATAAACTTCTGTCTTCTAAGAGGACTTCATTCTATAGCCTGTGTACCATTTCTCTTCTTCCTGGTGTAAATCTGTTACATACTGTTTAGGAACTTGCTAAATTTTAAGAAGAAAAAGAAAACCTAAAACCCAATGTACCATTTTATACTACCAAAGCATTTACACATTTTCTAAAAATCGGTCACGAGGATAGTGCAGACAACTTATTCCCCAAGATGCTTGCTGCTTTTAGAATGTCTTTCAAAATACAAATGTACATGTTCTATTTTTTTCATTAAGCTGGTGGCTCGCTTCCGTATAGTATACAGACAGCACAGAAACAGCTGTGGTTGCATTCCTATTTTCAGTAAGTAGAACTCAATTCTTTGGCTTTTTTTTGTCTTAGATTGTATGTTTAAACTTACGGTGCTGTAATGTTTGAGTGTTAAAAGCAAATTAAGGTGGTCAGAAGCATGATATTCTTGAACTTCTTAAAATAAAAGCCTCTAGTTCCTTATCTGCTGGTCTTATCTCCAAAACACAGTCAAAAAGTGCTATTTACCTCTAAAAATGATATAGGATATTGTTGTTAATGGAGGACCCTACCAGATTTTGGATTCTGTAAATGTCTACTTAAGCTTTCCTTCTCTGAACTGGAATAATGTTACTCTGCTTTCTTCCTTTCTTTTATGGTTGTATTTCACTTTCCCGCTTGTGCCTTGCTATTAATGGGATTTCAACTGAGCCACAGCGGGGTTAGGAAGGTTTTTTTTGAGTGCAGCAGTCCTACTGCAAAAATTCTCAATCCTTGATGGTAATATCATCTTTTGTTAAAGGTGCCTGACATTTTCCATTAAGAACTTCTATTTTCACTTGCTACTAATGTTGCCAGATTGTGACAGTCTAACGCATTCCATGCCAGATGTCTCCCTCAGGCTGAATCCTTAAAAACTTAAGCATGTCTTGAGAACAATGGGAAAAGTTGTTTTGCATGGGGCGGGGGGAGGGAATCTGGTAACCTCTTACAAGACCACAGCTCCCTGTCCCTTTCACCAGAAATTTTTAACTCTTCCGGGTGGAAGTTGCACTGGTAAGAGACTTTATCCATATCCAAGTAAGAGTTTGTAAAGTTGTGTATATACTCAGAGGGCTGAGAATATAATTGGTAGTTGCGTCCTCCTTTCTGGAGTGAACGTGATTGCTGCTGTGAGCCTTGCTGATCACTGTCTGAGGAATGGCACTGGAACAGAAAGCATGTGAGGCTTTGTCTTTCCTGCCTTTGAAATGGGCCCTCTGAGCACATTCAGCAAAGGAAGAAAGCTACAAACACCTTCAAGACTTCGAGATTGTTCAGTCATGATTCAAAAAGTGAGGACATAAAACTGGAGGTGTTTGTGCAGCCTTAATTCAGATTTCCATGAGCATATACCTCATGAGAAACTTATAGGAAGAAAAATGTAATTACTTTTTTGGTTAGTCTCTTATTTAGTGCACATAGCGTTACCTGATAATGAGACCATTCATTATTTTATTCCTGTTTAATGAGAAAGCACTCACGTACCTGTCTCATTGGGCATATTAGGGTCCTGCTCTGGCAACAAAAGGGCTGTTTTAAATTCATCTGTCGAATTGGTTGCAGATGACAAGTGGCCCTGCATAATTGCTGTGTAGTGACTACCCAGGTGCAAATTTTTACCCTGCAGTAATACAAGGTGCTAACCCTTGAGGAGAGCCTGCATGTAAGCTGTTACCATAGAGCAGATGACATACAGCAGCTTCCTATCTGTGGTAACCTGAGACACAGAAAACAGTAGGTCCTGTGTCAATAAAGTTTAATATGAGCTATTTTCAAGACTTGCCATAATGCAAAGCTTTCGGCAGTAGAAGGTTTAGAGCAATTTGTCTTTACCTCACTGGAAAATAATACGAAACTAGCAAGAAACTAGGGATCCCACCAGAGTTAAAAGAAGCTAAATACTTTATACTTAGGGTAAAGGAGAAGGAGTAGCTTGTTTTTACAAGTAGGGAGAGATTAATGGAGTTGGAAAACGGTGTCCTATAATCTCACCCAGAGAGTCAGAACCTCTGCCCCAGACATACAACTTTTGTAAAGTCTGTGGGCTGCTTTTCTATCTCTTCTGCTAGTTGAGTGTATTTAACTAACCTGTAATGCAGATCTGAATTTTAGTTTCTCAAGTTTCCTGAAGTAATTTCTCAAAAGAATAAGATGATTAAAATTAATATTGATTTCACTCTTCTGATCATAGCAAGTGATTACTAGACTGCTTGGTTAGATTAGCTACTGTGTAAATGGTGCAATTTGCTCAGTTTTCTCTCTGGTAGGGTTGCTGTTTTTTCCTTTCAGTATTGCTCATTGATAAGGAGAGATTTGCAATGCTTAATGATTTCTGTTAATTGCTGCTTTTGAAACAATTGGTCATCTTTAGCAATACATTAAAATACAAAGTTTTATGCTTATTTTAGTAGATTGACTTTTAATACCATGTGCCTTATGTTTGTGAAGTTACCTTGTCAAATGTTTCTTTTCAAAGTATTGAAGAAATCGGTTTGACAAGAGCTTGTTTGACTTGCTGTTGACAAGTCTATAATCATAGCTGTATTAGAGCTTTATGTGTGCTTTAAGCCTGTAGAGTTTTGAAGAATAACCATCTTTCTTCTCAGTTCAAAGAACTGCAGTGTTGTTTCCCAAAATTCATAAAAGATGAGAGATACGGAGCATTTACACAGAGGACGTACTATTCTCTTATGGTTGAGACTAATGGTGTGAGTTGTTTTAACTATGCTCGAGCCTTGTTGGCAGTATCTTGAGATGGAAAGCCCATGCGCTACTTGAAGTAAGAACTAAATGATGAAAGACGTGATGGTGTAGAAAATGAGTTATTCCTGGCTCAATGCAGACATAGTTAACTGTTAAGTAGATTAATTTTCAGGATGTTACAATTATCTGACTTCCCGGTCTTAGGAGCTCCACCTGTAAAGGGGCCTGTGTTTGCTTCTTTACCTCATTTGTGCCAGAATTATCGGGCATTGGTGGCGATTGATACTTGTTCTGTGTCTTCCAGCTAAATGCACTGTGGTTGCAGTGTAGTCTCCTTTTCAAACTCAAAAAATTCATTGCAGAGTAAAACAAATACTTATCAAACATTAAAAAAATAGTTTTGAAATTTTGCAAGTGGTTAAGTACATGTAAAAGCAACAACTTATAAGCATTCAGATCCGTAGTGCAGTGCAAGTGAGTGCAAAGTATTTTCTATATTGCAAAAGATACATTGTTCACGGGAGAGAACATTTTTGCATTCTCCTTTCCCAAAAAGACAAATTACATGAAGCTCAAAAATAGCTATTGGAAAAATGGAGGGGTAGGAGAGGCAAAAGCTGTTGTGTTTTAAGATTTGGAAAATAGATTACATCTTTAATTCAGTGCATCTAATCATCCCGTTGGAGGCTGTGTAATTAAAAAGAAAAAAGAAAAGCTGCTGACTGAAATGCCACAGAAGACTGAGGGAGGGAAGAAGTAGCTGCAAGTTACTAGTAAAAATATGAGGATTAGTGGTCTATGGTCAGTTAAGATGTATTAGTGATGAAGAGTTCAAGTCCTAGGAGTGTAAAATAATAAAAAAAGACTAGCAAAAAGGCTTTCATGTTTTACTGTTCAAATTCTGATAATACCTACTCATATAACTCCTTTTTCTCACCCCACACCTGAGTTTTTAGTTTACATGGTACTATGACCTCTAACTGTCAAAAAAATTACTTCAAGCTGTGGTTTTGCTCCATAAAATTTCTCAAAGCTGGTTTCATTTAACATACCATATTTCTCTTCAAGGAGATAGTCAGAAGGACTCCCTGGGAAATGGTCCTCAGGGACAGGGGAACAGAACAGAGCTGGCAGGTCTTTAAGGTTGTATTCCAGAGAGCACAAGAGCTCTCAATCCCCAAGTGTAAGAAGTCGGGCAGAGAGGGGAAGAGACCGGCAAGGCTGAGACAAGAGATGCTGGTCGAACTAAGAAAGAAGAGGGAACTGCACAGGCAGTGGAAGCAGGGACTGGCTTCCTGGGAAGAGTACAGGGAAGCTGCCCGGTTGTGTAGGGATGGGGTCAGGAAGGCCGAGGCACAGCTGGAGCTGAACTTGGCAAGGAATGCCAAAAATAACAAGAAGGGCTTCTACAGGTATGTCAGCCGGAAAAAGATGGTCAAAGAAAGCGTACCCTCGCTCATGAGCGAGACCGGCAAACTGGTAACAGCAGATGAGGAGAAAGCTGAGGTACTCAACTTTTTTGCCTCAGTCTTCACTGGCAACCTCTCTCCTCGCCCCTCCCGAGTCGATGAATGGCATGAAGGAGACCAGGAGGGTAAAATCCCTCCAGCTGTAAGTGAAGACCAGGTTCGGGACCTCCTGAAGAACCTAAACGTATGCAAGTCCATGGGACCTGATGAGATGCATCCCAGAGTCCTGAGGGAACTGGCTGACGTAGTTGCCAAGCCACTCTCCATGATATTTAAAAAGTCATGGCAGCCAGGGGAAGTTCCCAGTGACTGGAAAGAGGGAAACATCATGCCCCTTTTCAAAAAGGGTAGAAAGGAAGACCCTGGGAACTACTGACGTGTGAGCGTCAGCTCTGTGCCTGGGAAGATCATGGAACAGATCCTCCTAGAAGATATGCTAAGGCACATGGAGGCCAGGGAGGTGATTCGAGACAGCCAGCATGGCTTCACCAAGGGCAAGTCCTGCCTCACC
>Ga0065711_1037594_pt1 | contig 19675 bp, 8 predicted proteins | sample Hoacrofraction12_FD_59098 | JGI IMG/M metagenome (GOLD analysis project Ga0065711, IMG submission 59098) | Hoatzin crop microbial communities from Cojedes, Venezuela - Epithelial fraction 12 v2 (version 2) | ecosystem: Host-associated > Birds > Digestive system > Esophagus > Crop | place... | reverse complement strand
CCCTCTACTCTGCCCTGGTGAGGCCTCATCTGGAGTACTCTGTCCAGTTCTGGGCTCCCCAGTTCAAGAAAGATGAGGAGCTACTGGAGAGAGTCCAGCGGAGGGCTACAAGGATGGTGAGGGGACTGAAGCATCTCCTCTATGAGGAGAGGCTGAGGGAGCTGGGTTTGTTCAGCCTGAAGAAGAGAAGGCTGAGAGGGGATCTTATCAATGCCTACAAATATCTGAAGGGTGGGTGGCAGGAGGATGGGGCCAGACTCTTTTTGGTGGTGCCCAGTGACAAGACAAGGGGCAACTGGCGCAAAGTGAAGCACAGGAAGTTCCTTATGAACATGAGAAAGAACTTTGAGGGTGACAGAGAACTGGAACAGTCTGTCCAGAGGGGTTATAGATATTAAAATACTGCCTAGATGTGGCCCTGTGCAACCTGCTGTAGGTGAACCTGCCTTAGCAGGTATGTTGGACTAGATGATCTCCAGAGGTCCCTTCCAATCCCCTACCATTCTGTGATTCTGTGATCATTAATGTATATGTGTAAGTACTCCAAATAAAGGCTGCACATGCAGCTTTGATTCTGGTGTCTGAACACTTGATTCTGTATCACAATATTTTTGAACATATTTGTTTCAAAAAATTCAGATAAAATAGTTTCCCTGTGTTTATTGTTAGAAATACCTGAACTATTTTTTGTTGACACGTTTCCAGGAAAAAGAAAGTGTCCATGAGACAAATACCTGGCTTGGAAGATATTATGAATAGCAGAACATTCCAAAGCTTTAGTATGTGAAAACAGAAAAAGCTAGATGAATATGGAGTACTTTTAATTAAAAATGTGAATTGGTGAGTGAGAAATTCCATTTTATTTCTTAAACATGAAAAAGAAATTTTTCATATTTAATCTCAGAGTAGCTGTTGTTTTTCTGAGATTGAAGTTAAAGGCAGATGGCATTTAAATGTCCTTTGGAGAAGCTTCTATTTCTCCACTGATGACAGAGGAAGCCTGGACACTAAGCTTAGACTAGGCAAATAACATTAATATGATCAAATCGTGCAAGCTAACTCTCATTCTTTGTTTATATTCTGAATTTTGAAACGTGAATATGAAGTTTGCATTGGTGTAAGTATGAATTAATGGATGACTTAATATTTATTTTATTGGGAGAAAAGTATTCATTACTGGCAATTATGTTTGCAATGAAAACTGAAAATTAGATATAGACTCTATGGATTTTTTGAATGCTAAGTCATTTATTTAAAAGTATTAGAAACAGCAGTAAATTTTGCTGGTCTAATGTTGTATCATTTTCTACAGTGGTTTTCAGCTCTAGATACACTATTCTAAAGCCATTAATAAAAGCAGAACACAAAAAAAATCACTGTTTCTGTTAATATAAGCTTAATTTACCACCTGAATTCTGCAAAAGAATTGAAGTTCCATTTTTATATGGCTCTGTATTTGTGGATGGAAAGATAAATTCCCAAATAAAGGAAAGGAAGTTTCAGGCTTTGTCATTCTTAGAGCAAACCACCTGCTAGCACTTTCTTTTATAAATATACCTTAGAAACATTTTAGCTGTAAATGAACTTGCAATACTTTCTTTGGTGAAAAGAAAACTCTTCTTTATTATGACCCTGGTATAATTGCAGTAACTGAAAGTATTGCATCTCAGGTAAACCACTAACCATCTGAATTCAGACTTGGTAGTTTTTAATATGTAACATCTAAGTAGTTCTTTTCTCCAGTATCAGAAATACTGATGCTTTATTGTATAAATTAATCCTTTATTCTCTGGAGAGCTAGTATCCTTATATGGATTTATATGAATTTACAAACTTCTATACAGAAGTTTTTTGTTCTGTATATTAGGTTATTCATTAAACGAAATAAGCTATTCAGTCTATTTAGGGCTACATAAGATATGTGTGAGTGTCATACCTTCATGGTACTGAAAGCCTGACAATCAGGGCTTCAAAAAGATTGTTATACACTAAGAAATGCTACAGAATCAATGGAGCATTGAGTTATATTCTTTGCATCTTTCTCTAATTAAACACACCAAAATGAACTATCCTCCTGTTGGTTGAACTGTACTATACTGCTGTACTGCGACAAATTCTGCATTATCTCCTGTGAGAAAAAAAGTATTTTGTCCATTGCCTCTATGTTTAGGCTGACTATCTGCTTCCTACTCAGCTAAGGAATTTCCTATCCTCTCTGATACTGTGGATTCCATGTTTAGCAAAATTTCTTTAATGGCACCCTGAACTCCAAAATGTTCCCTCTTCTGAGCTGTTAAGAAGAATTTGGCCTTCCTCCCACAGAATTCCACTTTACTCAGTATTCGGTATTCACAACTAACAAAAAAGCAGCCTGTTTTTCTGTTGCACCTTTTTTAACAGGACATAAGATACATGAAGCACTAACAAGGAAACAAATAGATTAGCATGTCACAGACATCTGGAATTCAAGCCAAGGAGATTGGTTAGAACATAAATCTAATTTCTTCTACATAAAAAATATTCTGCATATACAGCTCACCAATTGTCTGCAACTAAGAATAATTTCTGCTTTGCCTAGTTTTATCCGAATGCATTCAATCTTGAGACGACAATATCTAGAGATGGAGAGTTCAACACTTCGCAGCTATTCCAGTTTATTCCAGTGTTTAAGCATCCTTCTTGATGGAAAATTGTACCTTATTTCCAGCCTGTTTAATTGAATTGGCTTTTGCTAAGATTTCTCAACCAGATTACAGAGCTCTTTAGTTCACAGTAGTGTCTTCCTGTGGAGATAAACTGTAATCAAGTACATCATCTTCTCTTCTTTTAATAAGCTGAAACAGCCTGAGCACTCTAAGATACTCATTGCAAGACATTTTCTCTTGTCCTCTAATCCGGTGTGTCTCTTTTCTTCACACCCTCCAAATGTCAAGTGCCATTTAAACATAGTGATATGAGAACTATATAAAGTATTCCAAAATCCACTGTCAGATCCAGAGATAAGCCCTTTTTTTTTTTTTTGCCACTGCACCACACTTGATCTTCTGCAGCTAAAATGTCCGGACAGCACATATCACATTTTACTGAAATGCAAATGTATTAGCTCTGTTCTTTCTCCTTTTTCAAAGAAATCTCAGTCTTCTTATGAAGGATAGATGTTGGATATGTCTAACGTAATCTCAGCTTGGCAAACCTCGTATGTTTGTACATGTAATGTGTATATATATATAGATATGTGTAAAGGTATGCACACACACATCTAAATACATATATGGCATGTGTATATATACATATGTACAAAGTTTGAAGATCTAAATCTCCTCAAGATCTTAGTCCTTAATTTGCTGAGTCCAGTTGACTAGTTAATTATAATAACTTCTTTTTTTTCCTTTTGCAATCAAGAATGTTAAGTACCACCCATACTTCATTTATCCTTCATTTTAAGTAAAGCATGCTCATCATCATATGAATCAATTCTATCTTCAGACAACTAGTGTTTCAACGATGTTCTCTTGCATCATGAGATCATGAATTTACTTTGGCTTAGTAACTGTTTGGTAGAGAAATCTGGCAGCTACTACATCCAGAAATGACTAACTCCTACTTTTATTAGCAATGTTTATTTCCTACACTTTGTAAGTTAGTGAAGTTCAAATCTTCCATAATGACAGTAATATCTCTCACTTTTACAACTTAACAGATAATGGCATCCATTTACAAATCTAGTTCTGTTAGTCTCTAACAGAAAAGTTTCTCTATTTTAATATTCTTCCCTTTTCAGTTTATCAGAACCTATTTTATTGTTCCCTGTCTGTCACTCCATTTACCACTTCTACTTCTCACTTCCTTTCTTTAATGAATAAGCCATACCCTCTCATGCTTGTGGAAGATGTGCACAATAATCAAGTTGTTGTTATCTGTATAAAACCTAGTTTCACACATGAACTAATAAAAGCTTTTCTAGTTAGAAGTTCTGTCTTAATATTAGTACATAAATAATTACATAGCACTAGAATTTGTTACTTGTCCATAACAATTCCTTGTGTTCTACCTTTCTTCTCGACGTTCTTCTTACCTACAGTTCCATTTCAAATTCAGACCCTTCATTTTTTATCGTTCCGCTCTACGGTATATAACACACTTGTGAGCACATGAAAAAATAATTAGTTTGTTAGTGTTAAGTAAGCAATCCAGGCAGTTCTCCATGGTTGCCCTGCCAGTCTTGTATCATCCATAGACTTTATCAGCAGTGACTTTAATTTTCTTCCAAATTACGGATGATGAAAACATTGACTAGAACCAAAACCATACATAATTAGATGGATTTTCTGTCAAGGAACTTAGATCTCTATTGACTTCAGAAGCACTTAAAAATGTCATGGATAGAAATTGTCTTTCTGTCAATGTTCTGCTATCTGTCAAATCAAGTGGGAAAGGAGACAAAATTGTATAATTGGAAAAGGATAGAGAGAAACAGCAATTTGGCATAAACATTACGTATAATATTTTTTTTCCTTAAGTAGGACAAATCATTAACATCAACATGAGAACAGCCTTCATCAAGTATTAAACATAGTCAGGAGTACTTCAGTTTACTTTCAGGTTACTAGAGTTAGACTATAGACTGGGTTTTGCCTGGTTTTGGTTTGGCTGGTTTTGTAATAACCTCTTCTTTCATGGTAGAGGATACAAACATCATGCATATGCAAAAACCCACAGATGTACTGTAAGAATTACTATCAAGGTTAATAACCTTGATATAACCTCTATCAATACAAATAATATATTTATATCTAATGCTAACTGAAATCTTCTTAGTACCTAAAGTCATAAAATTTGCCTCTAGAGTCATATTCTTTAAATATTTTTTTGGTTAAACAATAAACCACGTAAGTTCATATTTTAAATAATCCACCAGAGGGAGTTCTATGAATAAAATAGAAATATTGACAACAAGCATGAACCTTTAGCATAAAAGTTTAAATACGAAACTGCCATAACGTACACTTTTTACTGAGCACTAAATTTTTCAGTCAAGCTTATGTCAAGAAAATCAGAGTTTAGGAACCATGGATTCAACTTGAAGTTGAAATTTCCAGTGTTCTGAAATACTGGTATAGGGGAGGACAAAATACAGCTATTTGATACTAACTCTAATCTTTGATGGCATGAGTACTTTTCAGTAATTACTGAAGCAAATTAAATTTAACCATAAAAGTCAACTGCCAGTCTTTTACCATGGGCACAGCAGTGGTACAGAACATCCTCACAAGTTCTGTTTTTAGCACCATCAGTGCCAAGTGGCAGATTTCCCAAACATTTTCAACCTACAGAAAAGCCCCAAGAAATATCCACAGAATTCTCTACATTTTGCTCTTGGTAATGTTTTCCTTATCGAAGACACTCAGATTATACCAATATTTTCAACACTGTAAAACATTACCTAAATAAATTAACACTAAATATGATGTTAATATGGCACTGTTTTTACCAAATAATTCTAGGGATCAGAAATTAAGACAAAATACACGAAGTGTCATGAAGGAATATACAATACATAAAAAAAAAATTAAAAATCTGAACAGAGTGATTCTAGAAGTACACGTATTCACCAGCTGATATAAACCAGGACAGCTTTAATGACTTTAATGAAATTATGTCAGTTTATATTAGATGATTTTTTGCTACTCTAATTACTTTTGTAGTAGTCGATATAATAATGATCTCAAAACCAAGTAAGGCTATTTCCTTCTAAGAAGCAACTGATTCTTCTGCTTTTGAAGCATGTTTTAATTTCTGAAGTAATTCAGAAGTAGTCATCTTCAAACAGGCTTTTGGAAATGCAGTTCAGACAGATTAGAAACTATTTAAAGGAGTCACTCAAATAAAGAGTTTTTTTTCTTCTTTCCTTCTTTTCTTTCTTTTTATTTTTTGAATCACTCCTCTTATGCTATAGAACAGTCTTTCTTTGCTGCTGGGCTGCAAGTCCTCTGGGTGTTACAAAAGTGGGGTCCCATATAAAGTAGATCTTAAAGTGGTAAGACAAGCCTGATCATGAAGAAAGACAAAGAATCTCCAGACACAGAAGTGGGAACTAGCTATAATTATTAGTTGAAAAGTGTCTTCTCTATATAGGGGAATGCCAGCTACCCCTAACTGATAGCCATTCCCTAGAAAATGTAAACCCTTGCAATAGAAATAATTACTGCTTTCATTCCATGTCAGCATGGGCCATATTTTCAGAAAATTTGAGAAATATTTTTATGACCATTTTTAGTGATGAGGTTAACCAGTTTCTCACATACATTTAGAAACTAGCAAACTTCTTGGTTGTACTGGTTTTGGTGAGGATGGAGTTAAATTTCTTCATAGTAGATTGTATGGTGCTATGTTTTGAAATTGTGCTGGAAACTGTGTTGATAACATGCTTTAGTTACTGCTGAACAGTTCTTACACAGCATCAAGGACTTTTCTGCTTCTCACACTACCCACCAGCAAGGTGAACAAGAAGCTGGGAGGGGACATAGCTGGGACAGCTGACCCCAACTGACCAAAGGGATATCCCATAGCATACGACACCGTGCTCAGCAATAAAAAGCTGAAGGAAGAAGAAGGAAGTGGAGGATATTCAGAGTTATGGCATTTATCTTCCCAAGTAACCATCAGGTGTGATGGAGCCTTCCTTTCCTGGAGATGGCTGAACACCTGCCTGCCCACGGGAAGTGGTGAATGAATTCCTTATTTTGCTTTGCTTACATGCACAGCTTTTGCTTTACCTATTAAACTGTCTTTACCCCAACCCCCAAGTTTTATCACTTTTACCCTTCCGATTCTATCCTCTCATCCTACAAGGGGGGGGGAGGGTGGTGAGTGAGTGGATGTGTGGGCTGAACTGCCTACCAGGGTTGAACCACAATAGGTGAATATAGTTACAGCAGAATTAGAGGATTTTCATGAAAACAGACATATATCTGTTAAAGTGTGTAGAACTTGAATAGAAAGAAGATTTGAAATCTTTAGTATTTGATAGGATTAGGTCAAGTAATTTTAATTACTAATATCTTAGTTTCAGCTTCATAAAGTTGGAGATAAAAATATTTAGGTGAACTCATTGGGATTTTTACTAAGTACTATTAAGGGTGTAAGGTAATAGAGTTCAACAGAGAGATGCAGTAATGTAATTCCCTGCTTATGATACTATTTATTTTTAACTGTACAAATTGCAAACAGTGATGAAGAACAATACCTGCCCAGAAAATCTCCAAATAAACTATCATTGCTATTGAGAGGTATTTGAAAAATCCCACTGATTTCATTTGGAGTCCCAGCGAAAATGATGGAGGCAAAGAAAACATACGACAAAGAGCAGCAGAAAAGGAGATAAGGCAATGAATGAACAGCTTACCCAAACAGTGAAACTAACATCCTTGACATTTCCAGTAATCTTTACTGATTTCTCTCTATTTTCTGCCTTTCCAGCTTAATTTTTAAGGTTTCACTTATGCATTCTCTGTGTAACACACAATTACTACACACAATTATTAAAGTGTGTCGCTACTTTAAAGTGATTAAGAGGTGAAACATCCATATAGGATGTATGGAAGCACAGTAAAAAGCATAAAACAACAAGGAGGGAAGGAGGGAGGAAAAAAGGCAGGCAAGCAGGCAGAAGGAAGGGAAGGCAGGGAAGCAGGAAGAGAAAGAGGGAGAGAGGGAGGGGAAAGTGATAGAGGGAAGGTGAAAAAGAGGGAGAGGGAGAGATAAAGGAAGGAAGGAGGAAGAAAAATTGGAAGAAGTTCATGATATTGTGAAAGACAGGGAGAAGCAAAAAATTAACTTCTGTAATTCATTATATAGCTACAATTCTTAGTCTACCCTTCTCATGTATTTTATATGTTGATCATATAAAAATCACATGTTAATATTCTTGGTGCTGCATATATTCTTTGTGTCCTTTTCAGAACAGGTTGCATGAAAAAAGCTCATAAATGCTGTTGATGAGCTTTTTAATAAAGATGTAATTGCACCCTTCTGATTTTTTAATAAAAGTACATGGTTCAGAATATTTAAAATACATTTTTTTATATTGCTCTCTGTTGCAGGTGTCATCTGTTACAATGTCTTTAACACCTTTAAGTCTAAATGAGTTATAAAAAAGTAACAGTTTTTACGTGACATATTTCCATAAAAGGAATAAAAAAAAGGATTTATTTCTGGTAAGGAACATTTCCAGTCCAAATAAGACAATATGGTATTTCTTCGTGCCAGGAAAAAAAAGCATGATGAACAGTTGCCAAGGGGGAGGGGACAGGGAGAAAAAGCACCAGACAGTGTGATGCTGCAAAGTTCAATTTAATAACTGAACCAAAGCGGTAGATAAGCTGTGTCAGGAAAAACTTCACACTCCCACACATGCAACCTACATACAGTTCCAGTTACTGAAGCTGGTCCTAAATATGAGTTGTCACAGTGGAGCCCGTGGAAATGCAACACTTGCTCCAACTCAGTGTTGGATGTCTGCACAATATGCCTCTTCCCCTGTCCTTCTGATCCCAATCTCTGTTACTGGGGAGGTGTCACACAGGCCACCAATAAAATTAGTCCATGATGATATTATGCATTTTCCCCACACTTTCAGGTTTTTGTTCTCCTTTTGCTTTCTGACCCACAGCTTCTACCAAGTCTTACCACACTCTGTCTTTATTTGCATTGTATTGTCAGCCATATTCAGTCACCCAACTCCTTATTAAGGCAAGGTTGTAATACTCCCATGCCAAAAGTTAAAACTCTCTGAATCTTTGCAATACTACAAGAAATGTTATAAATGTGAATAAAATATTTTATGAACCAGCATTCACAACAATTTTAAGGCTCAGGCTGGAGTAACACACCAATGAGACAGAAAGATCCATCTTTGTCTATTAACAATGAATGCTTTTTTGATATTGACTGAGGGAGAACATGCACCCTTCTGTTCCCCTGGCTCCAGTTAAGAAGACGTACTTGCAGATGATGTTTTTTTTTTCCCAGCTTCAGGGAAGAGCAGGGCTAACCTTTACTCTGAACTGTTCTCTTTTTCTTCCAGTATTAAAAGTATCAAAAGAGATATCATGCTTTGAGATTTTACTGTCTTTATTCTTCTCGACTTAGTCAACAGAGAAGTGAGCTGTCTGCCCTACTGAAAACATTATTGCCAGACAAGATCAGAATGAATATTCTTATCCCTCTCAAGTCTGCACTATTATCACCCAAAATTAGCCATTGGGTATGTCTTACCCCTGGAAATGAGGAGCACCATCTCTGAATCAGTAACTCAAGATGTCTTTTTGCTTTTGAAAGACAAATCAGTCTTATCCTGACTGACAGCAAATACTCCTTAATATACCATCCAGCACTTAAGAGACATTCTCATAAATGGTATGTGTTTTATATCAAAGCTTAATGAAAATAGTACTAAAACTAAGTTGTAAGCTCTCAGGACCTGCCATTTTAAGAATGTGAATCACTGATGACTGTAGAAAGCAGAGCAATAACTAAAGACAAGAATCTTGGTGATGGAATTTCTATAGAGTAAGATTTTCACGGGTCGTATACTCTTCTGTTTACTTTCTCAGTCACAGCCTAATGCCTAAGATTGACTTTTCTGTTGTGTCCTGCTCTTGCATATTCCCTTCCTCTGTTTTTCCTACCAGAGCTCCCCATGTTAGTTTCAGTTCAATCACCCTGTCCAATGTTCTTCCCTTGTCCTCTCCCACTAGTTAAGTATTCCAGTTAAGCTATCTATCTTCTCTCCTCTCCTCTGTTATCCGACAAGCCCACAGAAAGCACAAATGGGTCTTCTTTCTTCCCTACAGGACTTCTTCTCAATCCTAAAGCATTTGGAATAGCAGACAGAAAATGCATTTACAGGTTATGTCAATGTTTGCTTGGTACTCCTGAATTGGAACTTAGATACATACTAAATTTTCAGAGAATTTAGCCCTCAACTTCTAATTTTCTACTACGCACGCAATCTAAGAATTCTAGAGGGTTTTTGTATTTAGCTGGTCTTGGATACTCTTTTGTGAAAACAAAGAATGTTTATCCCAGTACTGGGACATAAACTTCAGTCTTGCCAAAGACATGTACATATGTCAGGTATTTGATTTTACACTAGATTGCAGATTCAAAGGCTTTGAATTGATAGCTACATAATTCAGCTGTCTTGATTCTCATCTTTGCTGTTTTCCATGAATGCCAAGAATATCCTCCAAAATTCACTGTCTTTGGAGTGCTTTTGTAGTGTGATATTTGCAGTTCTGCATGTGCTGACACAGATTCATGCTAAATGATTTTAGACATCCACCAGTGCTTTTTAGGTTAAGAGTCTGCTTGCCCTGAGCAAACTCTATGGACAGTAATTTATTTATGTCTACAGTTTAGTACGATAAAGCAGGATACATAAATTTATATATTCTTCACTTGAGAGACTGAGATGTAGATCTTGTGACATGACAGACAAACCATCACCAGACCCAGTGAAGAAAGAAGAGATATATCACAGCATCCTTAATGTGAAATTGTATTTCTGCTAACACTCAGATGCATAGTACGTATTAGTTTGATGGGATACTAATGTTGCTGCTGAATATTCAGGTTTCTGGAATTAGAATAAACTTGAAAAACAAATTAAAACTATAGGAACTGTTAAGTCCTTTGTATAATGTAAAAAGATCATTCAGATGAGAGTGCTAGTTTTCATAGCAGCACTCTAGGAATAATACAGTTTTCTGCCATACTAATGTTTCTAATGTGGCATCTAGGCAATAAAATGGAAGTTCCTGATGATAAAGAAGCCATCAAATTGTGATTAATACACTATAGACTACTTGCTTAACTATTTTCCTGTAGATTTCACAGCATTTTACTACCAGCAGTTGTCTTCTCTCTTTCCTATTAATTATCTTGTTGTCCATATGCTAGTTCTTGAAATGCTCTTACTTTCCTCTTCTCCTGCTGTGTCTTGATGGAATGGTACTGTAACGTGCAATGTCACAGCTGTATTAAGGAGACCATGTAAAAAAGCAGCACACTGTGTGAAGTGATGATTATTACTTTCAAACAAGCATTTTAAAAATACCAGAAGTGTGAAAAGTGACCTGTGAAGTACAATTTCTTCTCAAAGACGAAAAGGAGAAAAAAGAAATTGGAAGCAAGAGTCATAATAATAGTCATAATAAAAGTTTAATGTCATGAATTTAAAAAGAAAAGAAAGTCATACTATCAAGAGAAATAAGCTAGTCTAAGCTTAGTTTTGTACACAGATCAGATTTTGTGTTTTAGTTGAAAGTAAGATAATAACAAGCATTTTGGGACTCTTGTTCGTGTTTGCAGTGTTTTAGTCTTTTTTACTTCTGTGTATTGCTGGTATGGCTTTAAAGTGGTAGAATAGAGAAAATTCTAAACTTAAAAAAAAAAATACTTCCAGGTAAGGCGTAAATGATACAGTGAGTTCCAATATGCTTTTGTTTTTCATCTCTGTATCTCTGGTTTCATTATTTATTTAAATTATTCTGGCTTCTTTGGAAAATTTTCAGCTTCTCCTAGTCCAAAGGATGTTAGGGAAAGGAGCTTAAAAAAACCCAAACAATTGGAGTGTCAAAATAACTACTTTACCAATCAGAATTTAAGTAGAAAAGTGAAGGGATCTGTTTTCTTCAATAAGCATTCTACGTAGACCTAAGAACTAGGGACATAATTAAACCTTTTGCTCCAAGCTAGTGTACTGAAAATTAACTCATTTGAAAGAAAATATATAAGAAATTTGAATATAGGAAGCCATACTTTTCCATCTCCATATGTCAATATGTACAAGACGCATAATGTTTTTTTCCAGGGACACCTTGCCATGCGTAAGAGAAAAAGGAGAATTACTAATTTAGAGTCCCAGAGACTCAATGATCAGTGACATTTCAGCAAGGTTTTGCCACAGTGTCTTTTCACTTCTGTTGTTAGTGGTGCTGGAATAAACAGTAAGTTGCATATGTGTACAACTATGTAATTTTTAAAGAATACATGTAACGTTTTTCAGTACATGATCTTATTAACACTGAATATTCCAAATTTGTGAATAGAATCTATGAAGTAAAAAGCATAAACCAGAACAATTACAGCTTTTTATAGTTCAGTTCCAAACTTCTCTCCCCTTAAAAAATACATTCAATGGATTAGTATGTCCAGTTTAGTCATAGGTATATGGAGTCTTTTTATTTTGCAATTAAATTACACTGATTTTTTTCCACAGAATGTCCCAAGATAGTTTCTTGCACATACTTAATTTATATTAAACTTGAATCAAAAATCTCAAATAATTAAAAAGTTCTTACAATACCAATTCACTTTCAAAAGTGCGTGCAGTGTGCACTAAAACCAATGTTCTCCTTACACTACAGTAGCTGCAATATTTCCTGTTGTGTAAACAATAAATTGTTCCAAGCTAAAAACCAAACAAATCCTGATATGGATGGAAATGTCGTATTTTAAAAGTTTTTTTTGTAAAATATTTTCCTCAAAACTATTCTTTTTTTTTTTTTTTTTCCTCCAAGTGTTAAGAACATAATATGCATTTTTAGGCAGATAAATTTTCAGCAATATGAGTAACAATGTCACCTTCCAGTGTGTGACACACAGTATCTTCCACAGTTGCTCAAGAACTGTAATCCATCACAATATCCCCTTAGGTGGCTGGACAAATATTTAAACAGGGCTTTTGAAGAAATATCAATAAAACACAAAATAAAACAAATTTTAAAAATTCTGTTGCTGTCTGGAGTCACTCTAGTTTTCTATGAACGTTATCTATCCTAACAAAAAACATCTTACAGACCATCCATTAAGTGCAGGATGCCATGAAGTCTGAACACAGCCTGCACAGGTCTTCTTGCAGATTTATATTTTCTATGTAAGTAGGAAAATTTGTACAATACTATATTTTGGAAATGTATGCCTGACACAGCATAAGAAACAGAAAATCGCAGAATGCTTTAAATTTCAGTGTGTTACTGCTAACTTGTTGCTAACATGTTACCAATAGCTTGTTGCTAATAAAAGTCAATTAAATGTTAGCTTGGGTAATCCCATCTGTTGCACATTGCTTAAAAAATAAAACTAAAAAAAATAAAAATCTGAACTTTTGCTTTATGTTGTCTCTGGATACACTGCTCATATCTAAGACCGCTGAAAATGCACAGGAGATACATTTAATAGCCTCATAGACTGATTTTGGTTCAAACTGACCTTGGGAAGTCACCTAGACACACTCCCTGCTCCATGTATGTGTACCTAGGTCGGGGTACTCAGCGACATTTTCAGTCAAGTCTTGAATACCTCCAAGAAAAGATCCCAAAACCTCCACTGGTTGTAGCTTTTCTAGTGTTTGACTACCCTCGTGGCATAGATAGATAGATAGATAGATAGATAGATAGATAGATAGATAGATAGATAGATAGATAAATAAATAAATCAGTCAATCAATAAATAAATAAATAAAATCCTAATATCCAGTCAGGATTTCCTGTGTTCCAATTCGTGTCTGTTGCCTATCACTCTGTGCCTCCAAAAATAGTCTCGCACCATCTTCTTTGTACCCTTCAATCAGGTAGGTGCAGAGAGCAGTAAGGTCTCCCTTTGACCTCTCTTATCTAGGTTCAACAGGTCCAGCTCCCCTATACACTGCGTGCTCCAGCATCCAACCAGCTTGGTAACTTCCACTAGACTCACTGCAGTATATCCAAGTCTCTCTTGTAACTGAGGAACCCAAAAGTAGACACAGCACTTCATATGTGGTCTCATGGGTGCCAAACAGGGAAGGATCACCTGCAACTTGCTCACTCTCACTAATACATGTGTTGGATGTTGTTGGCTGCCTTTGCCACCAGGGTACATTGCTGGCCTACATTCCACTTCGTGTCCATCAGGCCCCCCACGTCCTTTTATGCAGAGATGCGTCCTGGACAGCTGGTCCCCAGCCTGTACTGGTGCATGGGGTTATTTTTCCCCACGTTGCAGGACTCTGCATTTCCCTTTGCTGAACTTCGTGATGTTCCTGTCATCCTATTTCTCCAGCCTGCCCTCTAAATAGCAGCCCTGTCCTCAAAGATATTGATCATTTCCCTCTGCCAGTTTTGTGATATCTGTAAACTTGGTGAGAGAGAACTCCATCCTATGATCTAGATCATTAATAAAGTTATTAAACAGTATCGGACCCAGAAGTGATCCCTGAGGAACATCACTACTTACTGGTCACCAGCTGGACTTATTACTACAGAACACAACTCTTTGAGCCCATCTGTCCAGTCAGCTTTCCACCCATCTTATTGTCTATTTATCCATGTGTCACCAATGTGGTGATAAGGAGGTCAAAGTGGTCAAAACAAAGTATGATAAGAAGTCAAGAAAGCTGTTATCTGGTCAGTATCTATTGAACAGTATCTAGTCAACTATCTTAAATAGAAAGCCAACTGAGGACCCTTTATACAAATCATGTTAAACAGCATGTGTTAAAGAACTGTTAAATTACAGTACTAGAGAGTTTCCTCAATATCAATACCTTAATAATATCTTTCTTAATTTGAATATGGAGCATTGTCATAATATTTCAATAGGCTTCAGAATGAGCTGTTGTAAATGGAACTGGATAGGAAAGGTTTTATCTATCACTCCTTCCCTTCTCCACCCCACCAAGTTTTAACTGTGAAATTCTGTGGCTCAGATGATAAACATAACTAATAATATGATCACTGAAGCTCTTCACAATAAAAGATCACTAAAAAATTTGCATAAAGCACACACTTCACGTAAATGAAGTGGTTGCTCCATCTGCAGTATAATCAGAATTCTCAATAAGTTAAAGGGTCTATACAGAGTCAGTATATGTCACTGAGATTACTTACATGCTTATAATTAAATTTGAATAATGTTTTGCTGTGCTGGGACTAATGACCCTTACAGTGTGAAGCAGAGGTCTGCATCTATGAGAGACTAAACACCTTCTACCACTTAATTCAAAGGCACTTGCAAACATTCTGCATCTCCCAGGCTTGGAACTGTAATATATGTTAGGGTCCTTTACATTGCTAACATTTTGACTGGGTTACAGAAACATCAATCACTTTATTGATATACATTCTTCTGCTCATGGAAATTTTGCTTACGGTATTCTCCTACTCAGTGCCTCAAAGTAATCTGAAGATTTTCCAACTTTATGTTTAGCAATTTATCTTGGAATATGGTGAAATAAAAATGTGGAACAAGCTCTATCATCTCAATTGTCAAACTGCATTTTCAAGATGCAGAATAATCACTGAGCTTTAAAGTGAAGTTTCCTGAGAGGTAAAGTACTGACAGATTAAATGGTTGTATGTATCAGGTACTTCAATTTTCTATTTGAACAACTGGGCTTCAGTCAAATGGCATGACATTGAGATGAAGAAACTGGTAGCATAACTTGGAATGTCACACTAAATTTCTAATCTTTATCTATATGTCACAACATAAGCAGAACCATGTTTTTTAATGTGAGAAAGCAAACTACAGCTGTATTCAAAACATTACCAAGAGTGAATAAAATTTTTAAGAATTTCCAGTGCTATAAAACCAAACTGCAATAATCTATTTAAAGAAAAATATGACCAAGTTTTCATCTCTCAATATTTACTAATGTAGAAAAGCAGTTGTTATTAGAAGGGCCAATGGTACATCAAGGCCACAGAGTTCACTAAACTAGCATGGTCTATTCCAAACTTTCAGCAAGAAACATATGATAGTTCAAAGTAAACTACATTATAAAAAGTCATATATTCTAGAAAGAATTGCATCCCAATAAGTTTGCCATCACAATTTTGAATTAGACTTTTTTCTGTTTTATAAAGAGATAAATAAGAGCACACATTATGACTCTGACTTCTGACAAGTATGACCAGCTGATAAACTGCAGACTTTAGACGTTAGCTTTCCTAGATACAAACCCCCTGATAACTAGAAGAATAAAGAATGGCACTAAAAATGTGTTAGAATAATGGATTTGGTTTAGCTTATTGATATTTTCGATTTTGCTGTAGGTTTTTTTGTGAAAAGATATCACATGCATTTCACTGTACTATCGTATAGCTGACAATAAGCTAGTAATTTAAAGTTATCAGATATATGGCTTTGCAGATCGAAAATTTACAGAAATTGTCAGGCTAGTAAAAACCCAGATTGTAATTAAGGAGTACAGAAGTCTTAAAACAAGAGAGACATGGACATTTGTCTTGCCATTTAAATTAGCAGATTCATTAAAAGAAAACAAACAAAAAAAAAAAACCAAAAAAAAACCCTAAACCTCATCACACCTAAATGTCTAAAAAAAAAGAAACCAATGAAACCTTGAATTTTTTTTTCTTATTTTTAACTTCTTGCTTCTAATTCTTTAATTTTAAATGTTGCTATTCAAGCTCCATTTATAAGAAGTACGGGGAATGCAAAGATAGAAACATTGTTCACTCACTTTTCATGAAGTCTGCCTTCCCCTCTTGCCCCACTACCCTCATAACTTGTCATTTGGCTAGCGTATTTTCTAAAGATTTTTCAAATGTCCTCTGGTTTTCCTTCATCGCTTTTGTTATCTTAATTTCCTCACTGCCTCCCCTCCTCCATGCACACATTATCTTTTCCTCACTTAGATTCTGCATTTCAAAAGAACAATTTGATATTTGACACTGAATTCTAAATATCTCAGTAAATACCAGGGATATTATGCCTCTGCTTATGGAAAGGGATATATAACTGTACAATTAATGAATTTTACTTCAATTAGAGGCTTTCTCCAGGCTCAGCAATGACTTTTTGCATTTTGAAAAAAGTTTGTCACATTTGAATTAAGTCTGGACTTACTTGTGTCAACTATGCAAATAAAAATTTGTATTCATGGCTTCCACAAATTTCATAATTGAGGAGAATTGAACAGTTATCTAATGTGCTGGAAATTACATATCTCCTGAAGTCAACAGGATTCTTCAATTCAGTGGTCTGCTCTTTAGCAGGTATTTCTCCTTCAATACAAAAAAAATTCCAAGCTCAAATATCTTGTCTTCATAACACTTTACGTGAAAGCGCAAAGTAATATTAGTATATATACATAAATTATTTTTTTTATAAGCAACACTGAAGTCTGACACTAGTCAAGGAAATTGCTTTTGAAAAATGAAGATTAAAACATTTATGGAGATTCACTGGAGCAAACCATTTTCATGAAAATAGACTGATTTTCATTGAAACATTATTGTGAAGACAACTGTGAATGACTTTCTAGTTAAAACTAATTGGTGAAAGAAAGCCGTAAGACATTTGCTACGTATCATGCAGTCAGAGAGTTATCCTAATGGTCCAGCACTTTAAATGAGTACCTCAACTAATGGCTACAGAGAAATAATGTTTTCTTCTTTTTTTTTATCAGGAATCAACTAGGATTTCACAGAGCCAGAATTTGAGATACATAACTTGTGACTCTTAAAGAAAGCACCCTGAAAATCTTTAAAGAAAGGGCTTTGAAGTTCTCTTGAAACCATAAGAAGTTTTTTAAAACAAGACTTTCCTCATCCTTTTTTAAAGAGGGCTTCCCCTCAAATCCTCTGCATAAGACAAGAGGAGTTTGTTAACAAACCCCTCTCCCCCTTGCCCTGCTTCAGGTTTGCTCTCATCACAGTCCATACTATTTCCCTGGAGTCTGAAGGAAAAAATAATGCTTTCCATCACCTCGGAGACTACGCATTTACTCTTTGCTCTGCTCATGACTTTCCTACTCTTTCTTCACAGTACAAGGTTTCTAGAAAATTTTCCTGGTTATGCATGCACATGAAGAAATAATCACTTTTGGTTTATGTAGATTCTCTCTGATCCAGAGTGTTACAGTCAAAACAGGAAACAAGGCACTCTTCATACACTCACAACTGCTCATCCACATCCTTTAACACAAAACAGTATATCAAATAGATGTGAGCTGCCTCCCACTTAAATGCAATTACACTATGTCTATGAAAATATCACACGCTATGAAGCTTAACTTTTTGGATTATGTTTTCAGTGGGTCGGAAGTTTAATCACATACAGAAAAAAATCTTGTAATTGCATAGTTGAATAGATGTGATTATTTGTATTTCTAGCAAAGAGAAAGTGTAACTATCATGCATGCTTGCAAATGTAGTTACATCAGAGCTGGCTTATTAATTACAACTGACTTCCTTTTTGATTCAAAATATTTTGTTGGTGATTTTCCCATTACACATAATTCAGATTTTACACCTGAGCATTAATAATAATAATAGATTATATAACATACTTAACATCGTAGAAATGGAAACAGATCTTTGTGATCTTTGTGACACATTAGATATGTATCAGTCACAAGTCTTCAAATGTACTATAATGAGTAATTTCACTCAACCCAAAAATCTTTCAATAAATTGTTCTAAAGAATAATGAGAATTTTTTTGAACTGAAGGTTTTTTTCTATTAGTTTTAAATTTTTTTTCACTTTTCATAATATTGCCTTTCACAAAAAAAGTCAAAAATTCATACATTAATCTAAAAAATACATTGCTGAAAAGATTTCATTTTTTCAACCCAAACCTGTTTACATCTAATGCGATCTCATTCTAAGGTAGATCAGGGGAATTCTGGTCTGACAGTTTATTTCTCTCCACTGACAGAAGAAGGTTAAACTGTCTAGCTTGGACCTGGAAAACTACATTTTAGATGTCTAAATACAGAGAAAACTAAAACCAGCCACAGAACTAGCTCTGTAAGTGTAAAATGGACAGGACTACCTGAACTGTAGTGGCAAGAAAAACAGTTAAACCTCTGAATTACAACATGGTATTAGTTACACAAAAAAATAAATAAAATAAGGATGTAACTGCTGGACAAGCAAAGCAGATTCATTGAAATCTGCTGTATTACTTCAATAATAATTTCAGTATAGAACTTAAGGGACCATTATTTCTCAGGAATGATACATAATCTACTGTTTATGTAAGCTTAATCTCATGAGCCAGATGTTTTCAATTTTGTCACACTATGTAGAAGCAAATGTGTACTGATATGATTTAGTTTCTGAATAAGTAGCATGTTTTTGCTTCACTGATTCTGATTAATTTGTAATTCTGATGCCATATCTGTTCTGTCAGGTATAACTGAAGAAATTTAAAATATTGTAAAATAAAACTTCAACTTTCTACCTTAATCTAATTCACAGATAATAAAAGGAGGGTTGATTCTTGACAAAAAGATAAAACAAAACCAAAACATCCCTTGATATTGTTCCCATGCGGAACAATGACAATTACAAAGATTCCCTAAAGCTAACCAAAAAGGAACAGTGATTAAAAAGTATCCTAAGGACTTACAGATACTTTGTACTATTATCCCATGTATGTGAACATGCATCTAATGAATGCATATACCATTCTGACTCAGCAGACAATGCATTCATCGTAGCAAGGCAGTTCTTGTAACTTCACTGAAGTTGAGAGTTCTGGGCTCCCCAGTTCAAGAAGGATGAAGAGCTACTGGAGAGAGTCCAGCGGAGGGCTACAAGGATGGTGAGGGGACTGGAGCATCTCCACTACGAGGAGAGGTTGAGGGAACTGGGCTTGTTCAG
>Ga0065711_1037593_pt1 | contig 19676 bp, 12 predicted proteins | sample Hoacrofraction12_FD_59098 | JGI IMG/M metagenome (GOLD analysis project Ga0065711, IMG submission 59098) | Hoatzin crop microbial communities from Cojedes, Venezuela - Epithelial fraction 12 v2 (version 2) | ecosystem: Host-associated > Birds > Digestive system > Esophagus > Crop | place... | reverse complement strand
AGGTGGCGGCTCCGCGGCCCTCAGGGGGCCGGCGGGCGAGAGGCGGAGCCCGCCCTCCCTCCCTCGGGCCGGTGCGGGGCTTGCTGAGGGCGGCCGGCCCTCGCCTCCCGGGGGAAGGGCGGCCCGGGGTTCCCCTCCCCTCCACAGGTACTAGGCTGCGGTGGAGTTGTAGCGAGTCGCCCCCGTTGCGGTTCGCCGGCTCCGCTGCCCGCTGAGCGGGGTCTGGGAGGCGCTGAAGGGTGCCGGTTGTCCTCGGTCACTTGTTGCGCTCTGCGGTAGCGGTGGCCGGGGACAGCCCGCCGCTCTCGGCAGGGCGAGGGCAGACGGGCGGGGGAGGCGCTGCCGCCTGTCCCGCCGTTCCTCGGGCGCCTCTTCGCCGCCCGCGCCCTGCCTCAGCTCCGGTGTGCGCGGAGGCTCCGAGGTTCGCCGCGAGTTACGGGCTGCGATGAGAGCCGGTGACAAGCGTTCCGGGAAGACTCGTGTCTGCTGAGTAGTAACGCGCTCTGAAGTTGCCTGCCGGCGGTAGGGACCGTGAGACGGCTTGATCTGCCTGCTGGGCACGAATCTCACCCACCTGCTGGCTGCGGGCTGAGGGGAGCGGCCTCATGCTTTTGTCTGAAAGGTCGTTTCCGTAGGTACAAAATGTTTGTTGCTAAAGGAGTCCTTGTAAAGGTGCTGCCTCTTTGAGGAGAGGCACAGTCGGGGCAGGGTGGGTGTCGGGTGTTGCCCCTACTGCAGCGTTTGGGCTGGGAAAGTTACCCAGTCCGCCTTTGTGAATGAAGGTTGCTCTTCAGACTGCTGGGCACTTCGTGGAGCTTAAATAGGCTGAGAAATTCTCTGACACGCTACCATGCTGTCAGTGGTTCTATGATTGATTTAGTGGCTATAATTTTTAAAAAATATAATAACTTATCGATAGTATAAAAATAAAGATTGTAATATTAATATAATTATAATTAATAAAATTATTGTATATTATACACTTATAATAATTATACTTGGTATATTTTAATTTTGACCACTTTAAGTTAAAAGAGTTAATGGGGAGAGGTGTTTCTGCTTTACTTGTTTAGGTTCCAGAATAAGGTAGCATGTCTTTCTGATCTCCTTACGGAGGCAGACTGCTAGAAAGCATTGGTGTGAATAAGATCTTAGTGATGAGAGGGAATCATTAGCATTAATATTAAACAGGTGGTAATGATCCCAAGAATGAGACTTTCCTCCGTAGTAACTGCTAGCCAGCAGTTAAAGTCTTACCAGGATGTATTCCAGTATGTTTCCGGGACAGTCCTGGTCTGTAATTCTGGGGGTCCTGCGTGATAGCAGTAAGAATGAAGATTGCCATTTTAGGGGATTTTCAGGAGCAAATACTGGCAGGTTAACCTGTGACTTGTCCCCAATAAGCTCCTTAGCTCTTAGAAGCATATGCGTATCTCTTTTCGTTAACCTTTTAAAAAATGTGTTGTTTTTCTGTGTGTATTTCAAGGGTGCAAACAGCTATGGACAACTTGGTCTTGGTCATAAAGAGGATGTGCTGGTACCTCAGTCACTGAAAGATGTTTCCTGCAAATGTCAAGACATTAAAAGCATTACTGGAGGAGGGGGACATTCTGCAGTTATCACTGGTAAAAACATGGCACTTGCAAGGAGTGTAGGACTTCGACACACTTTTTTTTTTCCTGTTTCCCTGTTGGTTTGGTGCTGCCATCTATCTGTGGCTTCTGCTTCTGAGCAAGTACCAGTTCTTAGTTGCAAAACAGGTTTTTCTCATGCCGATTCACTCAGTATTTTGGAGAAATTGCGGTTTTGCTTATCTTCTGTGGTTACTTTATGGCTATGTGAGGACTGTTTCTTAACTTGTTTTGTATTACAGCTTCTCATACAGAGCAGCCAGTTCTTCTGTATAGAGGATGGGAGTTGGGAGGGAGGAGTCGAGTGGGAGGTTATTCAGTCTTGAGAAGTTTTAAGGTCAAGAGCAGAAGCCGACATCTCATCTTTGAAATGTTCTGCTGTATGCCATAGCTAATTATGGGAAAGAAGGGATACAGGCAGGTTGCATGGGATGAAATACTTCAGCATGGATGTTAGTGAGAGGTGCCTGTCTCGCCATATGGATTGTCTCCCTTGACAAACCCAACTCTCCATAGATGTGCTTATTCAGAGGTGTTTCTGATGCATCAGAAATAACTGTTTCTATTTCTTTTGCTTGATTGCAGTGCCTAAAATGACACATAAGCACTGTCATTATTTGACACAGGATCTCATGGCATGTATGCTTGTCTTTTTAGTCTGTGAAGTTGAATGTAATTTTTTTGTTTTGCTTTTAATTCCAGGTGCGGGAGAACTCTTTGTATGTGGCCATAACAAATACGGGCAGCTGGGATTGAATCACGCAGAGGATGTACTGCATTTTACTTTGTGCACTGGGCTGTCTGGGTTCTCTGTAAAACAAGTTGCCTGTGGCTGGGATTTTACAATCATATTAGTAGGTAAATCTGTCTCTGTAACAGCTGGAGAAATATGTTGATGTAGAGAACACAGCGAAAGTTCCACGTTGCTATTGCTTGTGCGATGCACAGGCACTCAACAGATTTTGAACTACTTGCCCTGCGAACTGGATTACTCCACATTCCTTGTATCCCACTGAACTTCAGACTTTTACTAAACATGATGTGTAATACCAGAAGCCTGTGGTCTCAGGAACTTTAGAACAGAACATGTCAGGTCCTTTTTGAGCTACTTGGCTGTGATATTTTGCTTCTTAGAATGTCATAATGCTTTGCTTTTGCCCAAAGATTTACTGATCAGGCTCTAACACTTCATTTTGCAGGATCTGGCCTGGTTCTGTCCTGTGGATCTAACTCTTTCGGACAATTAGGCATTCTTCAAATATCAGGTCCATGCTTGATTCCACAAAAGATTGAGGTAAAGATTTAAAAGGAATTGTGCTTCAGAGTTCTGTACTCTGTATTACTTTCAGTGACTTACAAAGGTCGTCTGACCTCAGTGGGTTTTAAACCAGACTCCTCAACTATTTTTTATAGAGTCTATCTGTTGTAGTAAACTTGTAAAGGACCAAAGATGATTGTTGACCCAGAAATTAGAAGCTAAGGCTGCTTTTCTTGATGTATGAAGAAGTTGCCCACTTCTAACAGAAAGTTGTCTCTTTCACTGGGGATTATAACATTACGTAATGTATTTCAATAACATCTGCAGAGTGAGTCTGATGCTCAGATGATGTAAAGTAATACTAAAGGTAGTGAAACTATGCAAATTTACTCCAGCTGAAGTTTTGCCTCAAGTTTGTAAGATACTAGGTATGTTTTGCTGCATGAAGGGGGTGTGTGCCTTCACTGTGCTGTGTTGGAGGTTTTTGCTTAACAGTTCAAAGCAAAACAAAATGAGCCAACAATAATCCATCACTGCAAGCTGCATGATGGAGTTCAGCAAAGTTAGCCATGCCAATTCTTTTGATCTATTACTCTTGTGCAGCAGTTCTGGATTTTAAGTGCATATTGTTTTTTTACATGTATTTATAACTGTCAGAGTTTCCTCTCCTCAGATGAGGACTGTAGTGTTATTTCTTGGCTGTGAAAACAGTTTGATAAAACCAAGCTTTGTGACCCCCAAAATAATAGAAGTGTGAGAAAGTATGTAGTTGCAGGAAAACTAGACCTGAGAGAATAAACTCTGATTTTATCACTTTTGAGATGAAAATTATTTTTACTTTTGCATGTAAAGGAACTGACAAGTACATTGACTCGCTTCTCATCTAACCTCTGGTATTTACCAGACAACATTAGCTTCCAAGGAAACAGGTTGGAAAGTTAGATAACAGTTTCTCTGTTGAGTATCTTCAATCGTAAATGCTATAAGCTGGACTCTGACAGCACAGTTCATGTTGTTCCTGCAAGTCATGTGGAGGTCTATGGTGATATTTGTATGTGAGGCACTGCTGAGCGTGAGTAGGGAGCTCGGAAAGTAACCTTAAATTGATTGCTTCAAAATGTCTGAAGTAGTAGGTACTGAGACTTCTGTAACATCAGTAAAGGTTTCCTGTTGTTGCTATAAGCCTAAGAGTTTAGATAAATTTCTTGCAGGAATTCTAATTAATCCCTAATTTACACCGTAGTTTCTTATTTGGAGAACACTAATGAAACTCTTTTCCATCCACGTGACCTCTCATGTCTAATGCAAGTAATAACTTGAGAGGAGGAAGGATTCTCAGACAAGAAATTCAGCCTCATTGGCTCATGCCAGATACTCCTTTGCTTTTTTTAATGTAGGAGAGGAAGGACAGCAGATCCCCCAGGTAATCCCTAGTGAACAGGGGTTAACTCACCCAATGTTTCTGTATCCTTGATGTTTCCTGGGAGCATTGTTCCAGTACAGTGCCTTGAAAATGGTGGTATTGACAGTGCTAATCTGAATCTCTGTCCTCCCTGACCACGTGGACCATTCATTTATCTGGAATATTTTCTCTTTTATTTTGTATCCTGTTAAATGTTTGGGCTTGATGCCATCTATTTTAAATATAAATAGTGTTATATCTGTGAGAAGAATAATAAATTTGCAGAGTACTCGGAAGTGGAGAAGTGCCAGAATTGAAGTACCTTGTGCAAACTTAAGCCACTCATTTTATGCATGCGTGACTTGGTATAGTTGTCTTTGGCATGATCATATTGGGCAACCTTCAGTGGTGTAGGTGGTCCTATTGGCTGTATTGTTTGTGACCACAGAACCTGGTAAGACTGAACAGCTTGATGGAACTTATTACTGCTTGTCACTGGTATTTGCTGCAGAGGTTTTGGTGTAGTTTTTGAGGAACTTTGAGATAAAATTAAGAAATTAATATATCTGTATCACCAGGAAGGTTCCTTTTTGTCATGTGAGGATATTGACTGTGGCTTTTTTTTTTTTATTGCCACAAAGCCATACATCCAGTTGCTTTGCTTCTTTTTTTTTTTTGTTTGAAGATGTTCCCACGAATTTTTGTTGGCCGAAATTTACTTTCTTTGTGATACAAAATTTTGATAGGCATTATGACATGCAAGCTGGAATTGCAAAAACTATTTTCATAGCATTCCACTTCTGTGTTTGGTATATTTTGCTTTTAGAGGCACTAAACACAAAAAGCAACTAAAATATATTTTTCTTTTGTTTGAGTAGTCTCTCAAAGAGAAGGTGGTGGATGTTGCTGCAGGACTGAGACATGCCCTTGCTGCTACAGGTTAATATGTCATCATTCTCATATCATTTCAGTAACAAATGAAATGGGGTTTCAATGTCTTGGAGAGGGAGAGAGGGGAAAGAAGATTAAATTTATTTTAGCTTTTATTTTTTTTACAATTGAGGAACAATAAACTCCACATGCTCTTTTATTTTGGTTTAATTTTGCATGAACTTTAGTATGGGTTCCAGGTAGTGGAGTCTAGCTGGACATTCAAAGGAGGTGCTTGGAAGAAGAGTGGGATCTCTGGTGCCTGTATCAATACTGGGAATTAAACTTCGCTGAGCTGTGCGCTCTGCAGACGTTTGATTCAGGGCTAGGTCAAGTCTGTGAATGGTCTTAAGGAGAAGACAAATGACTCTACTCTCCAATGTGCTGGGCTGCACAAACAAATTAGCAAGAAGAGAAAGTGCAATGAACTTACAGTAATAAATAAATAAATTGTGTCCAGTCCTGAGGTGCTACAGCTGTGGGACTTCTGTTACTGGGTCCTCAGTGATGTCCTGATATAGGCCTTGGAGAGCTGAGACAGGTTGCTTAGTATCTTCTTAGTTTTCTTACCTGTGTAAATGAGACTGCAACTGGTTGTTGCTTGATGACTTCACCAGGGTTATCCATATGTTTATAAAGTATGTTTTTGGCGTAAAGATATTTTAAAGTGTAATTTGAATCAGTGAAAATGAAGTGAATGTTCCTTTAATTAATGAGCGAAGTGATTTTGCTGGTGGTTGATGTGTTTTAATCTCTTCTAACTGTGTTTACTCTGGAAAGAGAGCGGTTTGGTGGTTCAGTGGGGAACTGGCATGGCGTCTCAGGCAAAACGTGCAAACAAAGGAAAAACCCTCCCCCTGTTCTTGACAGCAAAGGAGCCTTGTGAAGTAACAGGTATGCCGGGAATCCGATTCCTTTGTAAAGGTGGATAGAGCAGAAATATAATTTGGAGAGACATGTAGCATCCATTTGTAATAAAGCCACTTGGTATTATAAACATGTAGTGGAGTATCTGAAGGACAGAATGGGTGTACAAGGTCATAGTCTTTGGGAGAAAACTGATAGCGAGTCTTGCAATGTCTAGGGCCCAAAAGCACAGGCTTTTATTATAAAATTATTCATCATCATTGTTACACTTGATACAGCTCTGCTTTATGTCTGTGCATGAAATTATATCTGCTGTACAAATTTTGACAGTAACTTTTCTTTAGGCCTGGAAGATGTAAAGGTGAAGAGGGTTGCTGCAAGCTCTTGTCATTCAGTTTCACTCACAGGTAGGCCTTAGGTATAGAAGTGAAAGTCCTTGTCTTGGCCTATGAAGGTGTTTGTGATTTGGAAATGTTTGTCAGATTTGGTTAGACTGGTAAAATTTGATCTGGCCTTGTCAGTGCTGGTTAATTGTTCTGTAGGAGTTTTGGATTCTGAGAACTTTTGTTTTTTTAAGAGCTGGATTCACGTTTTCAGCTCTATGAATTCTGTGTATTTTTTCTTGGGGTCAGATGTGACTTAGTCCTTATGAGTAAGTAAGGGTCTGGGCTCTTAATGATTAGAAACTGGAAGGATTTGTGGAAGCACATGGCTGGGTAAGTCTCCGGAGCTGCAGCATGACGCTGCATTGAGTAACTCTGGGTGGGTGAGTGCTGCAACCAGTGCAACCCTTTGTCCATGGGGAAAGGGTATGTGAGGAGGTTGTCCCAAGAAATACTGCTGTGGCTATCCTGCTTCTGCTACGTGAGCTAATGCCTCTGCAAGGGGCCACGCTGTGCAGGGACGCAAGATTGTCTGGAGCTGTGTTAGATGGCACAGATGCACAGCGTGCAGATCTGTGTGAGGTAATGTAAGAGCACAAGGCTTGTTTAAAACAGTAGGGAGTTGCTTTAATCACTTTGGCACTTCCGTGATGTCTGCCGTTTGTTCTTGGATCTTTAGGCAGTGCTACCATGCTGGGGTATTAAGTATCCAGTAATAAAAATCTAATAAAGACCTTTTTTTTTCCTTCAGACTGGGAGAAGGGGAAACAGAATAGCTTTTCATGCTGTAATCTTACAGCTGTGAAGTGTGGAAAGTATACTGAACCTTATGAAGACAAGTCTTTGCCAAACTTTATAGGAAGAAGTTCTTAGCAAGTATGCAGCCATCTGGTACCTCTGTCATCATTAAATGGAGCACTGGAGAATTTGCTTATGTAGATCTACAGAGATATAGTTGTATGGGGAGATGTTACAAGATGTAAATTATATTGAATTCTGAGATGCAAAGTGTATGTGTGAGATTAGTGAAGAAGAACTATAAGGACAAATAGAACCTACTTTAGCTAATTAGCACTCTGTATTTAGAGAGTGAACAGATTATTCGTTCATGCTCTTGCTTTTTATTTAAGAGAGCAGTCTATTTGGCAGCAGGGGGACCAAGATTAACAAAGTAATTCCTGAAGATTTTAATAATGTCATGCTATTGCTGCCCTTTATCCTGCAAGATACTTGTTATTATTTAAAATACTTTGTATTTTATAGCTACTTGATATAGGTATAGTAAAGATACTACTGCAGGGCGTAGTATTTAAATGGAGATTTTTTCCTAGGAATCTCTCACACTGTGATGCGATTTTCTTTGACTCTGTTTCATGAGCCACCTGCTGGTAGGTTACCAAACACCTGCAGTCAGGCAGGTTTTTGACATGGGCAGGGTTGTCGCAAACATGAATGGTGGTCGCTTTAAAAAAAGGATTGTAGCCTACCTGTATCCAAACGGGCCTGAGCTAAGTCTTGGTGTCAAAGTTGTTGTTAAAACTTACTAGAGAAATGAGGTGAGGGTTAAGCATGTGACACTTCCCAGGATAAAGGAAACGCACCTTTTGGAGAAAAAAAAGAAAGTGACAGAGGCAGTGCATGTTAGTTGTAGAAACATGAACAGCTGTAATGTTTTTCTTTGTTGAAACAAACTCTTTTCATCACCTCTTTTTTTTTTTTCTCTCCAGAAGGTGTATGCACTTCACTCTGGGAAGGAATTTATCAATTTTAACAGAGAATTCGAATGAAACAATTGCTTGATTTGTTTTTCCTTTTCAGTTGTGTTGTTTTATTGAGAAATGTGAGAAGTCCTGTACATGACTGTCAATGTGTGACTTGACAACTACTGGCTTCCCCTGCCTTGTTTTTCAACAGCAGTACTATAGTGGAATTCTCCTGGCTCATTCTTTCTGTTACTGTTACCAAACTGAGATCATTAAATATGTTGCAGACTAAGTCCTGCTTCCCTCCTGCCCCCACAGAAATAATTTACTTCTGTCATGCTGCTTGTAAAGAGTTCAGTGCTGACCGGAGACTTCCAGAAGCCTGGAGTGTTGCTCTGAACGATTCCCTGTTGCAAATGATATGGCTTCCAGTCTTTCTAGGCCCATGATCATGCAAGATTTACTTCTTATGCTTGCAGCTTGTACAGGGTGGCAAAGGACTTCAGGAGGCCTGACGTAGCTCGTGTTCTGTTAAGTGTTTCTTGTGGATTATGTTTTTTTTTAACATGGAGGCCTGGAACCTGAGCGGCATGATTTTGTGCTGAAAACATTGAACTAATGGGTATGTGGTATCTGTAGGAGGACTCAGCTGAACAGTCATCTTGTTACCGTCAATTGGTTGTTAGGCTGTGAGCAACTCCAGCTTGCGCCAGTGAAACATATGAAACAGTGTGGATGTTTCTGTAAATAATATAATTATCCCTGTGGGTGGAATCCTGGAGTGTGCACTTGCACAAATGCTTATTCTAGAAAAGGGGTGAGGGAAGACGAGTAATTACTTACAGAAGTCTCTCACTAGTTGTCTAGCATTGTTTTGAGGCATGATAGTATTTAAATGTTGCCTTGTACTGGGTGGTACCTGCTTTAGGGTTATGTTCATAGCTGTGTGTCCTTTTCCTTTAGGAAGTGGTTGTGCAAGGTGAGGAAAGGAGCATTAGACTTCCTTGCTTTGGAGGATTTACTGAATTTTCTCAAGCTAAAGAAGGCAGGAGAGTTATGAGCAGAGCTAGGAGTTTGTAGCTCTTGTAGAGAAGCTGGGAAACTGTAATGCAGAGCAGCCAGCCAGGGTTTGAAGGGTCCCAGGTGCTGGAGGGGAGTTAAATTAGTTGCTGCAATTCAGAAAGTTGTTTACTGGAGTGAATCGAAGCTTTGGGGTGGAGGTAAAAGCTAGCCTGCAAGTAGAGAGTATGCTGAGAGGGACTGCTCAGTGAGTGTCCCCAGGATGCTTTGTGTTGTTTTTTCTCTCAAAGAAGTTGACTACTGTGGTTAATTTTTTATAAAAATTAGCCTTTGCTACAACAATCTTTCAGTCTTCTTTGAGAGGCTCACAGTATAGATGAGGTCTAGGCAGTTTGATGTGAATGCTCCAGTTGTTTCAGGGAGTCAGTGTAGCCCTCAGAAAACAGGCTGTGTTGTTAAGGCCCTTGCAAATATTTCTGATATCGTAGTTACCATGTGCACACATGTGGCAAAGAATGGTAGGAAAAAGCATACAGTGCAAACAGAAATTGAGTGAAACATTCTTCTTTCCTCAGCATCACTGAGTTGAGACAGTCTGTGTCTGGTGGTCTTCTATGTATATCCCTTTCAACAAATTTTACTTCTCTGTTGATTGTAGATGAAGGACACCTGTATGTCTGGGGTAGCAACAAACACGGGCAGCTTGTAAGCAAAGAGATCTTTCTTGCTGAGCCCAAGAAGATTGAGACTCGGTTTTTCTCACATGAAAAGATTGGAGCAGTTTGGAGTGGCTGGACCCACCTGGTGGCGCAAACAGGTAGGATATCTAAAAGGCAGTAACATGGCACCAAAACAGTAAATTGTCTTTAATGCATGCAAACAGTGTTCTTTCTCACTGGTACTGGTTGGATGCAGAGTTTTGCAGTTTCACCTGAGCAGTGGTTGCCTCTTGAAAATGGTGAGGACAGACATCCTTTGACTTCTGTCCCTGAAGTATTATTGTACTTATTGATTGGAGGAAGGCCTATCATCTTCATAAATGCACTAGCACCTGGGTGTACACACTAGAGGGAGGCAGCCTTTCTGCATAATGCAGTTACTGGTATACCAGAATATACAAAAGCTTCTAAAGATTGTTCTGCTGGGTGAGTTATGACATCTTTGGAGAGAAAAGAATGTGTTGGAAAACTTGCTTCAGAAATAGAGAGGTAGGAAAATATGGCTGCAGCTTCTGAGATATATGGCTGTATTTGCAGGAGGATATGGGTAAAACTCATTCAGGGCACAGGAATTATGGAGTGGGGAAGATAACTGTGAACAGGTGTCTGTCTGAATGGCATGGGGCATAGGTATGTACCATTCCCAGGTTACCTGACCATTAACTGAAGAATGTAAGAACAGGTATAGCCGAGAACCCTCTGCTTCTGCCATCCTGTTTTAGAAGATATGGTCTTGTTGCAGTGAGTGAAATAAATTACATAGCTTTGCACAGCTGTACTAGCCTTTCTGTACTTCAAAAGTGAGCCTAGCTGTTCGTGCTGCTCTTCTTCAGTAAAGTGTTTTAAGGATAAAATAAAATCATGCATTCAGAAGAAAGTCAATAAACTAAAATAAGCTGGCTTGTTTGTGTGTGTGTGTTTGTGGTCAAACCCAGAAAATATTCAGAAAAGATAGGTAAAAAGAGGCATCATGAGAGTTGAAGAACATCCCATGAAGATAAAGTGAAAGGAGATTTAATGTTGAAGCTGTACCTTCCTGGGAACCTTTCTAGTTAGGACAGCGTGAAAGCTTGCCACATGCAGAGGGCTGTAGGCTTAGATTCTTTCCTAGGAAGAGGCAAGAGGAAGGTTGTTGTAGTAATGACATTCATGGGTAAGCGGATGGATGATCTGATGGAGGCCATTTGAATGTATTTGTATGGTTCCTCTGTTGTGAAATGCAAAGGCAGGAGAGAAAGTTAGATGAGATGGAAAGGTCAGACATCTGAAACTATTTTGTGATGTTCATGTGTGAACAGTCTGTGCTATTTGCTTCTCCTGTTGCACACTGTGGTGTGATAGTTAAGACTAACAAGAGGATGAAAGTCTTCCACAGAACAGAGTAGCCAGAGTTGTATTAGCAGGGGTAGCATATGTGCATTTCTGCTTTTGCCTCGTATAAACTGCCGGGAGAGGAAATGAAGAGCAGATAAAACATTTTGCCCAGAGTCACACTGGAGATTGAAGAGCCTATTGGTCTGTCAGGATACAGCCTATTTGTTAACAAAAACTGCAGAAGGGGCCACAGATTTGTTATCATTATTACTTACCGGGTTCTGTAATTATGGGTACTGGTTCAAGGAATGCATAGCCTTCAGCGTGGGTAGTTTTATTTAAACGGAGTTCTTGCACATGCAAGGGTCAGCATGTGCTTAAATGTTCTATGAAATTGGAGCTGTAAAACCTGAAACGGTCACGCAGTAATGTCCTTTGCTGTATGAGAAAAGTGTCTGTTTTAATTACTATATGCTGTGAACTCTTGGTGCTAGAATTTGGAGGGATGTGATGCATGACTAGAAAAACAAATTGGTTAAGCGTTCTGTTTCATAGCATTCGTTGTTTGACATCAAAGTACATGAGAGAGATGTCATGTAAAAACACAACATTACTCTAGCTGCTTTCTTAGGTATTTAAAAGAAGTGTTTGAACTCTGATTTTTAGAGGATGCTGTACTGAAAATTTCAGAGTTGAAATCAATGCTACGTGCTGCTTGGAAACTTCTCAGATGGAGTAAAGGAATTTATTTTAAACTGATTAATTCTTGAATAAAGTGCTTGGTGTCATTCTCACCAGGACAGAAATGGTAGGAAAAATACATTAGTCAGGATAACCTAATTTGTGAAAAGAGGATCTTGTCACCATGGTTTGCCTTGCTTCACTGTTTCTTAGTAATGCATATCCACTAAGTATAACTTCCCCAAATTTTTAGTAACTTTAATGTTTCACTTAGTTAATACTTAGCTATGGCCATTACAGAAATGAAGTTAATATTTTCATAGGTGTTTTTAAGAAGAAAATAAAAGTGTCAAGTGACTAGCAGGAATATTTGTTTTTTGTGAATGTTTGAAAGGAATTTAAATAAAAATAGGCTGGCTTTTTACATCTGCATTAGAAAACTGGCCAAGTGATGCAGTGGCATAAGTTATTGCTGAAACTGAATTTTATGTATTTAGAATTTTAAATATTTTTGAAAGTCAATGGACCTGAGCCTAAATCATCCAGAATAAGATTCAGAATGGCCTTTGGCAGCCTCTAGATATCAATCAGAATCTCATGGGATTTTCAAGGGTTGCTCAACGGCTAGATGTAATGTGAGCTAAGCACTTAGCTGTCTCTGAAAAATCACTCGCTGTCTGTAATTAAACTTGCAGTTAAGTGACTGAAAAATGCAGCCCACTTGAAAACTTTTCCCTGCATGCAGTTCTTCCTCCATTGTCTTCACCTTCTAGCAAAGGAGGAAATGCTGCTTCAGTTTGCTGGTGCTGAAGCCACATAAACTGATGGCCTCCAACCTGTATTGATTGTGCGCCACTATCAGTAAAACTTTTTTTCTGAACACCTACTCCCAATATATGATACTTATTTATAAATTATAGACATGTACTACTGTAATACATTATGCAAACTATAAAACAAGCAAAACAGAAATTCAAAAAGATAAGATAAAGATGAAATAAACACTACTTAAAATATTTTATTAACTAAATTAAACCAATAATTTATTAATAAATTTAAAAAATAATTTCTTCATGCCTTCCAGTGGATTGTCTTGCACACCCCCTGGGCTGCATGCATTCCACTTTGGACATCGCTGTTAAACAATGCCTGTTCACTTTACTCTGGAGAGTTCCACAGTTAGTGTAAAGAAAGCAAAGTAGAGTGATTTTTGGACATGGGAAAATAGAAGGAAGGGATATTGTAGTATGATGCCTCTCTTAGTTCGTTGTGGGAGGTAGGAACATACTTTGGAAAGACATTGCAGTGTGTAGGGGTTTTGCTGCATGAAAGAATGGGTAAGTTTTTTCTAATTAACAGTCTCGCCATGATGCAAAATTTAGTAGTTCAACATTTATTGTTACTGTATCTGAAACCTAGTGTTGTGTTTTCCACAGAAGGTGGTGGAATTTTAAGAGGCCATTACAAATACTTAGAGTTCTGTTTGGATTTTTTTTTTTTTTTTTTTACCCCAGAGCATTAATCCCAGTCAGAGTGGTAATAATAAAGCAGTCATAATTGCAGCTCTCTTCACAGTAAATTAAAACTTCTCATTGGAAAGACACAGGAAGAAACTGGATGGATAAAAGCTGGACACTCTATTTATGCATGAACTCACAAATTCTGCTGTTTCAAAATTACATTTTGATCTTTTTCTGCCAGATGAGCAGTGCTTGACTGCAGAACTAATGGAATGCTGAAAAGTAAATGAGACAGTTATGTAGTTAAAAGCAACCATCTGGAGGAATAGTGGGCAGTTTCATGGATGCATTGGTTTGACACTTTTCAAGTGAGTCCAAGCAAGTTATCAACTTTGTTATCAGAAAAAAAAGAACACAGCGTAAATATATTTTTTTTCTTCTGTATTAAGCTTTTCCTCTTATGTAAACTGCCTGTTTTAAAAGACTCGCTTGTTTTTTCCTTCATGCTATTGGCAAAATTTTGCGTTGTAACCTAAAGGAAAATATGTAACTTTTTTTTTTTTTTTTTTCCATTTCTTCCCCACTCTGTCTTACAAGTGATTTTAATTGCTACTGAAATCACTTGAATATCCACATCTCTCTTCTTATGTTATATTCTACCTCATTCAGCAACTGTGTTTAGTCCTGTTTCCTGTCATTTCTCTTCAGGGTTTGGTCAACTCTCTTATTATTTGCTGTTGTTTCTATCATAAAACAGTTCAGATTCAAGGAGTTAGTTCTTGAGAAATGAATTGCTTGACCTAAAGACGTTAAGGAATGTTTTCACAGGATGTTGTGTCTTTCATCCTCACCCTTAACTCATCCTCATCAGCTCCAATTCTTTATTCTTTTTAATCATAGAGGTGTCTTTTGGACTGTTTCTATTGTACACAATCTTACTGTAAAATAACTCACAAAATTCTTCAAGGCAGACAACTGCTTCTTTTCCTGCCTTGGTTACCGATTCCTACAGAACAGAGACAAACAATTAGGCTTTGCGGCACCACTAGTACTTCTGCAAAGTAAGTTATATTATTCTGCTGCTAGTGGTGGTCCTCGTTGATGGTGGTTGGTCCAGAAAAGATTAAGGTTGAGAGATGTTTGTTGTTTTTTGATCAGGTCGCTGGTAAGATATGAACTTGTTAGTCTCTTTAGTTATTTTCTGCATGAATGCTGTATCAAGCGACTTTCAGGTGTGCTTTCAGTTTGAGAGGGCAATACTGCGATGGCTCTATGTGAAGGACAGACCAGATGCATTCTTCTGACCTCAGACTCCCAAGTGCAAGTATTATTCTCTTCAGGCAACCACTTTGTAAAATGGCTTGTTTCCTTTCCAACATTCTACTTAATGGCACAAAAAGCACCACTGCAGTATAGATGACAGTAGTTTTGAATAATAATGAGCAGCTGTTTCACATTGCTCTGCTTAACAATGTCAACTTTAATTTGTGGTCCTTCTGAAGTTGATACAAACCCTTTGAGGGTAACTGTTGAAAGAGAAGTTATTGCTTAGATGATTTAAGAGAGCTAAGTTGTGGCCTGTAACACTGAAGATGCAAATTAAGCTACTTTGGGAAAGGATAGAACTGATCTGACTTGAAGGCAAGCCTAAATATAGCAAGAGAGGTCTTTTAAAGACTTCGAGTTGAATCATCAACTTTAATTGAAAACAAGTTACTTTCTTTTTAACGAAGATACCTAATAAATAAGCTTTCTTAATCTGGCCTGTTTTATTATCTAAGTAGTTTCCTGAATACATTCACTAATCTATTTTTCATGTATCGTTACATGAAATTATGCCTTGTTTGAGTTCAGATAAAGAATTCCAAGTTCTTTCATCCAGAATGAGTTACCTTAAAAATGCAGTTAAAACAGTATTTCTGCTGCCTATGCAAAACTGCCTACAGCTAAAAAGTCTTGGAAGAACAAAATGCCTTAACATAGTCTGAATAATGTTCTGAATCCTCATTCCAAATGTGCATTTGAATTTGTGCCTCTTTGAACGTCCCTTGATGTCATGTCATTTAGGCCACAAACACGCTCTGAAGTGGTCTGACATGTTAGTGACCTACATGGTAAAACAGGACCCATCGCCTGTTTTTCTGAAGCAAATGAAAACGCGTCCCTCCAAACACTGAGAGCAGACTGAGGGAATATTTCTGATTAACTGACCTGGAAAGGAGGCTTACTGCTGTAAGCATGCACTTGTGCATGCTTTCTCTGTTGCCAGTCCCTAGGTGAAACTCTCAGGCCTTGCTGGTCGGCGATGCAGCAGCAGTGGTGTAACTGCAGCGAGGTGGAGTGGAAGGACGCTGCTCTCTGGTACCTGAGCAGCCCAGATTCAGCCCACTGGAGGTCCTTTACAGTTTTCTTTTGAATTGTACGTGCTTTGCCTTGAATTTTTAGCGGCTCCCTAGAACAGCAAATACAAATTTTATTTATTTAGATGTTTGTCTGTGATACTAATAAGGCATCAGTTTTATGGCGACTCTCCATTCCTCTTTTTAGCCACTATAGCTGACAGTCAAACAGTTTGAAACTGGAGCACCTGACATTCTTTTTAAAGTGAGGTAGCTGTATTTCATTTTGTAGGATGCCGTGTCTTGACAAAACAGGTACAACACTGGAAACTAGCTAAATTGAAAACTACAGGTAGATAGGAAGCCCCAAACCCCTTTGAAGCAGAACCTGCAAAATGAGCGTTTAAGAAAGAAAAGCCTTTGTCCATCTGCCTCAGGCTGAGTAAACTCTAACTAAAATCTGGTAAATGCACTTGCTTTTCTGTGGTCTTGGTTCTATGGTTTTGTGGTGCATGGTTGTTCTTACCTCCTCCTTACAATGCTTTAGCTTGATGTTATGAAGCATTGGGAGCTTATGCTTCAGAGCCTTCCTGTTATGTTCCTTGCTGTCATAATAAATACTGTCATTGTTGTGCACTATGAGAGAAAGCAACAAAGAGTGTCAGCTGAAGTTGCATAGATTTTAAAGCAGAAATAGCTCCACAGGGGAGAGCATATGAGTTATTCCAAAGTATGCTGTTGAATTCTGCCTGTATGCCCCAGAAATTTTTGCTTGACAGAAATGTAACCTCTAGAAGACATTCATCTGATGGTAGATTTTTGGTTTTTTCTTCTTTTTTTTAAAGATGCTGGGTTGCAGGTCCAGTGTCTGAATTAGAGTGCCGCTGGAAGCACTGTACTCGCCTGGTTTGCACTTACAGTGGGATGGGTGGGCCAGTGTTCTTATGACTCGTGCCCAAGCAGATCTGGCAGCTCTACCAAGATGCTTTGAGACAGTGGAAGATTCATCTCTGCTGTTGATAGTTTGTTCCAATGCTGAGACTCCAGCTTAAGACAAAAAAGAAAAACGGCAAAGTGAACAAGAGGTGAAGGCTGAATTGAGATTATGACTGGAATCTAACAGGAAAATGTTGCCAGCATTAAGCCCTTGTGGCATTTTATGTATTTGTTCTGGCTTTTTAGGAGCACTGACAGGACCCAAGCGGGAAGGTCTATTAAGTACTAAAATCACTCAAGTTAGAATGAGCAGAATATGCTCTTGGCCCTTGAAAACTGTGAACCTTGAGAGAGAATAAGTAGATCATGAAAGAAGTTTTTAGTGCATGGGTTGCATGTGTTTTCGGCTGTCATCACTTTCTGAGTTCACACTGGCGATATGGTTGGTTTACAATATATGCATCTCAAAATCTGACCAATAGTGTAACTTTTGGTTACATTAAAAAAAAAAGACTTTAGATACACCTGGTTTTGGGTGGCAAACTTTAGAACTTCAGGGTCTATCTTGAAGGTCTTGCATTTGATTATAGGGGATAGGGCATGGAAAGGGAAGAGAAAGTAGTGCAAAAGCTTGGGGACTAAAATTCAGAAATTAAAATGTTGCAGAAATTGGCGTACAATCATTTTTATCTGTACTCAAGCACTACAGTTTGGGCAGCCCTGTGATACCTTTTTCTTTCTGTTTGAGGAGGGAACATCCTCACTAGAAGGACCTGCTCATTTGGTTAATCCTGTCCTTCTGAGAGATTTGAAGGTGGATGTCTAGATTCCTGACGTGGTCTTCAACTATTTCTTTCAGTATGCAGAATTCTGCTCTAACCAGATTGGTTTCTGTTGTTGCAGTTTGGTCATCAAGTCTTCTTTGTCTACAGGAACAATTGTTTTGAATCCTCTTTACTCTTTGCTGGTGGGAACAAACCCTGATTTCCCCCTCTCCCTCACCCTGAGTTAAGGAAATTCCACAGTATGTGTTTGGTGTGTTTTCCTGTGAGTAGAGCTCCTTGCTTCACTTGTTTTGGACCTTATTTTTTTCAGGGGATCAGGAAGACGGTCAGTCTGGTAGTTTAAATCAAAAATTAACTGAAGTAGAATGTTGTGGAGAGGAAAACCCAAGGAGAGCCAGAAAATTTGAGCTAGTGACCTGAAGAGTCCTATTCCTTAGTGACTTACAAAGTTTATCATGTCGTATGTTCCCAAGGTTTTGATGGGAATTCTTTCCTCAAGCAGCAAGAAACTGAAATTTACATTTTAATTTATGAAAGGTTTCTGCAAATGGGAATTAAGCAGCCATATCCTACAATGACTTGTCTTTGGGGAGGGTAGAGGAGTGGGATCTTGCCTGAGCCACTGTGGAAGATTGTTCTTTTAACTGCCAAATTGCCACTGAATCTCAGGGAAGATTTTCTGCCAGAAGATAGATCTCAGTAAGTGGTGGATCTTCTGTGTGTGCTCTCTGAAGGCACAGCAGATTTTGTCTCCAGCAGCTATGGCTCACCAGCACAACAGGAGCCTTCTGTTACATCCTACTCTGTGTGTCAGCCTCTCTTGTTTAGTTCTGTCTTACAACACAAACATGTTTCTTCTGTATTTTGTTCTTCCTTTAACAAGAACTGAATAAACAAAACCTGTGGGCTGACTCTGGCTTGTACAATCTCTTGCTTTTTCTTGCTTTACAGTATCAGCTTTTGTTACCAAGTTAATGAATTTTTAGCTCGTTGAACTTTAAAACATCCTGGATTTTATTTTCAAAATTCTATGGATTTGAGTTCTAGATAACTGTAAATAGCTAGAAGGGATTGGCATTTTCTTTGGCTTCATGGGCTGGCATCATTCCTGGACTTTATTTTTAAGCTTAGAAAGTTAGACTGTGTGTATGTTTTGTGTATTGCTCTGTGATTCTACACTCCTATTTCTGCTGCTCCCTGCTGGGAGCTACTTCTAAATGACTTTGGTAAAAGTTTTGAAGAAATTCTTTCTATGGTTTGGTTGCCAAGGAGAAGGGTAGGTTCAAAGGGATTATATTGTACTGAATTTCTCTGCTTTTTCTTGTGCCATGTCCTCTTTTTTGCTGTTGGAAATAGGGATTGCTGTGGACCTGAGTAATCTCAGTGTCTGTCCTTACTTGAAGGAATTTTGATGTTTAAAAAGCTTTCAGAAAAATGAACCTTTAAAATGCAGCTGTGGTATAGACATTTATTCAGGTCAGTAGTGTGTGAGATAGGGAATTTGTTAGTCTCTCTGTGTGGTTTGGTTTTTTTGTTTGTTTGTTTGTTTGTTTTCTTTGATTTCTGAGATTGGATTGCTGCAGTTTATGGCTAGCCATATATTTAGCAAATGTAATAAACAAGGTCAGATACATTAGCAAGTATGTCGAAGATTATAGGGAAGAAAGTTCTAATGGCAGCTCACTGAGAACACATGGATGGTGCTAAGCAGTGAAGGATACCAAGAACAACAGATTGAGAACTGTTGATTATGTTGAATTTATGAAAGAATGCAAAAGCTAAAAGGGAAACCCCTGATCCCTAGCCACTTGAAGACAGGCTTAGCTGATCACAAAATGGTAATTACTTGTGTGACAGTGGCTTTGGTTGTCTGTATTCCCTACCATTCATATTGGAAAACAAAAGATCTCTCCCTGGTTATGATGTATGGGTAATATCTAGGTTCTGTTTCTGCTGAAAGGCTTTCACCTGGACCCTTGGCAGTGGTAGCTTCCTTTTGTTTTATGAAATAATACCTTCTTATGGTGCTTATATACAGGAAACCTGTAAATGTGGCCTTTGTTCAGTTTTCAAGATTCACAGAATGTTCGGGGTTGGAAGAGGCCTCTGTGGATCATCTAGTCCAACCCCCCCTGCCGAAGCAGGGTCACCTACAGCAGGCTGCACAGGACTGCGTCCAGGTGGGTCTTGAATACCTCCAGAGAGGGAGACTCCACAACCTCCCTGGGCAGCCTGTTCCAGTGCTCCG
>Ga0065711_1005616_pt1 | contig 19676 bp, 21 predicted proteins | sample Hoacrofraction12_FD_59098 | JGI IMG/M metagenome (GOLD analysis project Ga0065711, IMG submission 59098) | Hoatzin crop microbial communities from Cojedes, Venezuela - Epithelial fraction 12 v2 (version 2) | ecosystem: Host-associated > Birds > Digestive system > Esophagus > Crop | place... | reverse complement strand
GGCTGGCTTTCTGGGCTGCAGGCGCACATTGCCAGCTCATGTTGAGCTTCTCATCCACCAGTACCCCCAAGTCCTTCTCCTCAGGGCTGCTCTGGAGCCACTCTCTGCCCAGCCTGTACTTGTGTTTGGGATTGCCCCAACCCACGTGCAGGACCTTGCACTTGGCCTTGTTGAACTTTATGCGGTTCATCTTTTTTTTTCTTTTTTTTTTAAATTTGCTTTATATTTCGTTTCCTTCCCCTGCTTCCATGACATGCAACTGTATTACCTGTCTCCATTCTGGCCAGGGTAGGAAAACATCTGCTACAGCTGCCTGAAATGAGCCAGCCGTCCCAATCCATGTGCAGATGGCACGTGGAGCTGCTTGGGGTTTAGTGGTATGGCTGCCCTCTGAGCAAAGAGGTCTGGCAATAAGCTGGGGGACAAGCAGCAGGGAGGAGGCCAGATTTTTTTCAGGAGGACTGAAACTGCCAAAATCCCAGGCCTTGCCCTGTGACCCTTACCCAGTGTGAGGCAGAGAGACAAGTTCGATATAATTCTTGGGCTGCTCTGGTCACGCTTAAGCCGGAGCTGTGTAGCATGAGTCACCCTCTGCTTATCGTGCCGTGCTGCTGAAGCACTGGGTGGCAGCTCCCAGGCAAAACAGGCTGTGTTTGACGCTGTCCTCATCTCCCCGAGTGCTTCGTTGTTACCTCCTTGTGGATGACATCACAGCTTAAATATTTACCCTCAACTACCTTTTTACTACTGTGCGTGTAGTTCACAGAGGAGTGGTTTCCGGGGGGGTGGGGGCATTTCTCCAGAAGGCTGGTTGCAGCCTGCTTTGCAAACCTGCTGTATTAAACTGGCTTAAATCCCCAACTCTTTCAATGAAGCTTTGCAGTCATGAGTAGATGAGGACTGTGCGCTGGGTTCAGATGTAACCTGGCTTGCTGCTTTGTTCCCGGCCAGGGCCCCGGGAGAGGTAGCCTGTGGGGGTGGCAGGGACACGGAGAGGAACCTGTGCTCCCAGCCTGCAAGGGCCATTCATGACATCTTCTTGTGTGTCGCTGTCTCCTAGGGCACTCGTCTGAGCCGAACCACTCGCCCCCTCCAGCTGAGCGCCAAGTGTTTCCCCCTGTCCCTTTCTTTCCCACCTGCGGTGAGGATGGTCCCTCCTCTGCCTCCAGCTGCCCACCACCTCTGCCTCAGAAGAAGACAGTGAGCAGAACAGTGTCCTCCCCGGACGGCTTTTTTGGAGGACAAGCGTCTTCAGGCAGAGGAGCCGGTGCTGCCAGCCCCAGGCTGAACGTCAGCCATTCCGAGAGCAATGTCTGCCTCCGAGAGGAGCCTCCCTTCGTCCACCCAGCCAGCCTGGGTGGCCGCCCCGGTGCCTTCTCCTCCTCCGAGTCCCTGGAGAAAGGCTCCAAAGGAAACGGCTACTGGGGCGCAGCCACTGGTAAGAGCACAGGGGCTTGCGTCCCCAGCAGAAACGTCCAGTCCCTGTCCTCCTCGCAGCTCAGTGTGTCCAGCCAGGTGTCATCGGGCTCCAGCCTCCAGCTCCACAACCTCCTGAGCAACATCGACAGCAAGGAGGGGGTGTATGCCAAGCTGGGGGCCCTCTACGCCGAGTCCTTGCGCCGCCTGGTTGCCAAGTGTGAGGACTGCTTCATGCGGGAGCAGAAGAACGAGCTGCACTTCAGCGAGAACAATTGGTCACTCTTCAAGCTGGCGTGCAACAAGCCCTGCTGCGATTCGGGGGATGCGATCTATTACTGTGCCACCTGCTCCAAGGACCCTTCTACCACCTACGCTGTGAAGGTAGGCCCGCGTCCAGGAGGTGCCCGGGCTTATCCCCATTTTCCAGTTGGGAGGGTGAGGCAAAGAGCTGCGGGGTCCAAGGCTGTGGGGGAATCTGTAGCTGCATTGGGACTGAACCTTCGAGCTTCTTTTTCCCCCTTTCTGGTGTATGGATTTGAATGAAAGAGTGGGAAGTGGACTTCGTGGTACACCTTTGAGAAGCACCAGCAGCACACAATGGCCTTTTTACTCTGCTTGTTTTTCTCACATCTGAAGTTTGGCGAGTGAAACCCCTTCCAAAATTGCCACTTTTCTCCTACCCCTTGCAAAGGTTAATTAGAAGTAGCTTTTGTTGTGACAAATGCCAGTCAGTCGCTTGTTGCTGTAGACTAGCAGGGTCTGCAACCCAACCAGTTTCTACTCCAAAAAAATCTTTGTGCAAATACTGTGTTGTAAACTCGGAGGCATTCGCCTCTGATGACACAAGCTGATGAAAGGCTGTTCAAAAGACAGCATTTTTGCCTTTGCCTGCCTTTTAAGTGGAAGGTCTGACCCAGAAACCGTGTGAGTGCTTATATGATCTTGAAACTACAGGCGTTAAGATAGCGCAGATCTCAATTAAACAATGCGGGGCTGACCTAGGCATGCTGTGTAATGTCAGCTCTGAAATATCTTCCTGTAACTCTGCGGAATCCATGTCTGAAATGGAAAATTCAGGTGCAATAGTTGAGCTCTTTGAAACCTGGATAAGTGAGCTTATCCAACCCGTTTCAAGCACATCCCATGGATTTTGGGTTCTTGACCCATGTTACCACTTGAATAGAGAGCCTTTCATTTCTATTCTGACTTAACCCTAGGGGAATCTCATTGCTGCTTACTCTTCAGGTTGTTTTCTAAACCTAAAGTAATTCCCCAAAAAAACACTGTCAGAGATGCATTAAGCAAGGGGGGAAAAAAAAAAAATCTCTGCTGAATCGCTTCTGCCATTATGAGCCCCAAAGGGATGTTTTAGTTAAGTGGTAGCTTTAAAGCCAGCTGGTATTCTAAAGGAAGTACAGTCAACCCAACAGCGGGGCTGTAAATAACCAGAATGGAGTTAGATGAGGTCTTGCACCAATATCCCTAGTCCAGCACCCAGAGCAGCAGCTTCTCTTGCCTGTTATACCTAAATCCATCGCAACTTTCCTCCTGAAACCTGAGAACTGCATGGTGAACTGGCGTGCTTCTTTTCAATCTGCGGTTCCCCGTGGCATGCACACACCTTTGCTCCTGCCTGCCGTGTTAGGTGGGGTTCAGAGGCTTGGCTCTATGGCTGTAGTGCGTGAATTCTTGCCAAGGCAGAAACAGCACATTTCAGTCTCTGAATGGGACTGCGCTTGTGTCCCTGCGTGTGATGTGGGCTTACTCTGTGCACTTGGTACGCTGCAGAGCACCTTAACAGAGCCAAAACCACTCTGACAGTGCCATACTCTGCACCAGCGTAAAGTGAAGTCGCGCATGTGTTTACACACGTGCACGCGTACACCTCCTGCGTTGTTCCCGTGTGCCACCTTCCTTTCGGTAGCTGAAATACAGAATAATTGTGAACCTTTACAGCTGGCTGATTCCTAGCTGTCTCTCCTGGCTTCTGGTACAGATTTTCTGACATGAAAGAGATTACGGGGCTGTATTAAAATTAGACTTGGAGAGCTCAAAAAGGGCAGAGGATCTGACTTGAGCCAAGAAGGCTGCTGAGCAGCAAGAGCCTGAGTTTGGGCTGTGCACAGGCAGACATGGATACGTATAAACAGAAGGAGCCAGGGTTACATGAAATGGCTTTAGAGGGATTAAGCCAAGATATTCTGCATGCCTTGGCTTCTTTCTCCGCTTAAAGATGCGTGACTAAGCCAGCCCCGGGCTCCTACGTGGAGCTTGCTGCATGGAGAATGCCTCTTGTGCAGCCAAAGTCGCGAAGAATGGCTGGCTGGGGAAGATCTGCCTGTCTTCATTTGGTAGCAGTTCTTCTTCCAGACACTCCTGTCTCACAGGAGTTCCTCCGCTTTTCCTAAGCCTTACACATCTTCCCTATGTGGGGAGAAACAAGCAGCCTTGTTCAGCGGAGGGCTGGAAGGGCTCTTCTGCCTTTGGGGACCTTGCACGTCTTCCTGTGTCCCACTGCGTTAATCTGCAGTCTGCCTAGCTCCCCAACGCTTGTCTTTCCACAAAATAAGCATGCAGGCACAGCAGGGTATTTTTGTTTAGAAAAGAGGGGACAATGGGGATTCACAATGCCCCATCTCCACAGTATCGACTCCTCTGAGTGAATTACCTGCAAATGCCTAGATTCAAACCCTTGCTAGAGGAATACAAAAGCAGCCCACTTCTCCAGCTCCTCTCTATTCTTGCATTTATTTTAACTTGGAGGCAAAATTGATTTCTTGTCCGATTTTGCACGCATGCTGTGACTGGCAGTGGCACGCTCCAGGGTTTGAAACCTTTTATGCTGAGTTTCAGCCTGTTGCTGATTCCTGTGGGTGAGATATAAATACATCACTAAATAAAAAATAAAAAAAGTATATAATAGAAACGCCAGAAGGCCCCATAAGCTAATGGATACTCCTATAATAAACCCGAGCTTGAGTTTGTTTAGTCTTTAATGCAGTCATAAAGCTAAAACACAGAACAAAATGAAGATAAAGTCCTGTGGGTTTAAGAGAATCTGGATAATAAAATGCTTTTTCCCCTCGAGTTTGCTGCACTCTCACTTATTTCTAAGCTTATTGTTAGCTCCCTCTTTCTCTCTGGTGTTTTTGACCTGTGCTGACGAGTACAGCTTGTTGCTTGTTTCCCTTAGCCATTGATTAGGGATTTGAGAGTAGTCGGTGACACAAGGAAGCAGAGTGCTTGAGGAGGATGTGAAAGTGGCTCCAGGGCTTAGGACCAGAGGAGGGTTAGGTGGGAAGAAAGTGTTGGAGGTCTCTGTCCACCCCTCACTCCAAGCAGGGCCACCCTCGCAGACGTATCACATCGTGCGGGGCCTTGTCTAGGCAAGCGTTAACCATCTCTGGAGATGGAGGCAGCACATCTTCTGCCACAGGGTTTTCTTCCCCCCTGCAAAATGTCTCCTGGATTGCAGGGATGATGTCTGTGATGTAAAAGCTACGTCACTTCTGTTGGCAATGAAACAAAATCTCCAGAAGTTACTTGCGGGAAGACTACCTCCCTCCCTCCCTGCAGGTACTGGGCATTGCCTGGCAAAGGAAGCGTGCTCAGAAATGGGACTCACACAACTGGTTGCTAACGTTGGGGTGTTGCAGGACGGGAAAGATCCTCAAGCCAGGAGATAGTTTAAAGTACTAAAGGGACCAGTGTGCACCCTGCTTCTACTGATGTCTTCCTTAACATCTGCAAATCTCAGCTTAGGAACCCACCTCTGAACTTCTGGTCTCTGCCTTGTCTTTGTCACTGATGAGACTTTCCTTTTGGTCTCTCCTCACAGATTTGTAAGACCCAGGAGTCCAAGGTGGCTGCCTCATACTGCAGCCCTGCAGTGCCGGTCCACTTCAACATCCAGCAGGACTGTGGGCATTTTGTGGCCTCTGTCCCCTCCAGCATGCTGCTGGCCTCAGATGTGGGGAAAAGCATGCCTGGGGAAGGCCTCCATCCCTCCCGCACTGCCAGTGAGCATGACTGTGTGGTGGTCATTACACGGGAGGTGCCGAGTCAGACCACCGCCGACTTCGTGAGGGACTCAGTGATGTTGCACCAAGCTAAGCCTGAGCTGTATGAACGTCGTGTTTGCTTCTTGCTCCTCCAGCTCTGCAATGGCCTAGAGCATCTCAAAGAGCATGGCATCATCCATCGTGACCTGTGCCTGGAGAACCTCCTGCTTGTCCCCTGCAAGCCCCCCATGAGCTGTGTGAAAGCCAAAGATGACAAACACTTACCCCGCCTCATCATCAGCAATTTTTTGAAAGCCAAGCAGAAGCCAGGAACTGGAGACTCCAAACTGAAGAAGAGTCAGGCCCGGCTGGCCCCGGAGATTGTGTCGGCTTCTCAGTACAAGAAATTTGACGAGTTTCAGACTGGTATTCTCATCTATGAGCTGCTGCACCAGCCCAACCCCTTCGAGGAGAAGGTGCACCTCAGGGAGCAGGAGTACAGCCCTGAGGACCTCCCTGCTCTGCCCAGCCTGTCCATCTACTCCCGGGGGCTCCAGCAGCTGGCCCACCTGCTGCTGGAAGCAGATCCCATCAAGCGTGTGCGGATCACCGAGGCCAAGCGGATGCTGCAGTGTCTGCTTTGGGGGCCACGGAAAGACCTCACCGAGCAGCCCCTCAGCCACGAGGAAGCCCTCCGCCGGGTGCTGCAGAACTGGGTGGACATGAAACGTGCCCTGCTCATGATGAAGTTCGCGGAGAGGGCTGTGGACACGGAGCGGAGCGTTGAACTGGAGGACTGGCTGTGCTGCCAGTACTTAGCGTCTGCTGAGCCGTCCTCCCTCTCGCACACATTAAAACTGCTGCAGCTCCTCTGACCGTGGACGTGTCTCAGAGGCAGCTGAGGGCTCCTGGCTGCCTCGCGGCTGGAAGTACCCAACCCCTTTGTACGTGAGAGGCTTCACTCTCAGCTGTGAATGCACGTGCAGCTCCTGCCCCGTGCTCCCGTCAGAGTGCACAGGGCATGTTTAGTACCCTCAGCACTGTTAATTTGCGAGCAGGCAAAACTGGGAACCTACCCCTATTTTGGGGCTCTTTTTTTTTTTTCATATGGTAAGCCTGTGGACTAATAAACTCCTACCTGTGTGTGTGCATGTTTCTAATGAACACAGTGTATGTGAGTAGATGTCTGCAGCTGTGGGACAGTCCTTTGATCTCCACCCCCTCCTAAAGCATCAGAGCCTCTTTGCCCAGGAACACCACCGCTCTCCAGAGCGGGCGGCAGGGCTGAGCGGTTGGCTGCTGCTCCTGGGGAGCAGGAGCAATTTGTGTAATGCTCCTTTGCATGGGAGGACCAGGAGGGGCTTTCAAATTCACATCTTCTGTGGGTTTTGGCATCCATTTTGCTTCTTGCTTTAAAAACAAAAATTACTGCTTGTTTCTGTGTATCAGCTGTGTTTTCCGCTGTGTACAACTCAGTATCAGCTGCCTATTACCTTCGTTCGATACCGATACGGCATGGCTTTCCTCCCTAGTGGTGCAGCCGTGCAGGCTGGTGGTGGTGAAAGGGTGAGAGGGAGCCCAGGATGGGTCTGTTCGTGAGGATGATGCTGCATGCTGGGAATTACCCCTTGTAAAGTTAATGAAATGGAAAATCCCCAGTTCACCTCCAAGGCCTTAGGGGGGAAGTCAGGGCCGGGTTGCTTTGCCTTCCCCATCCCTCCAGCTGCCTCCCTTCACCTGGGAATTCATCTGTCCCCTGTGTCTAGCATTTATTTAACCCCTTTAACGAGAGATGAGCTGGCATGTGAAAGGCCAGGGCCACTAGCCTGTGGTCTGGGAGGGTCTTATTGCTGCTGGTGTTTGAGTTAGGAATGCATAGGGCTTGGTGTACTGCGAACACGCTCCTCCAACACATGCTAGGCAAGAGCAGCAGGATGGAAGAGGGAGAAGCTAGCCTAGCTCCTTCCGCCCCGTTTACCTCCATCCAGATGTAATAGGAGCCACCCAGCTTGGCAGAGAGGCTGTGCTGCTGCTCAGAAAAAATGATTTTCCAAAAGGTTGTGGGCTGCTTTTACTCTCTTCCACCCGAATACGAGGCAGAGATGAGCTGCCCTGCTCCTGGCAGCAGTTCTGCAGCAGTTGGAGAAGGGGTAGGTCTGGGACACATGGAGAGAGCCTAACATCAGCTTAGCTGAGACAGGATGCCACTAGCTGAGCTAACCCCTCCCAGCTCAAAATGGGGAGAAATTCACGAGCGCTTTCCTCCAGCCTTGATTCACCTCCAGATCCAGCCTGCTCTTGGGGGAATTTTAATTCCCCAGTTCTTTTGACACTTTGTACACTTTCTGTGAATCTTTTCCAGGCTTCTCACCTGGATTTTTTTATCTGTTTGGCTATGGTTGCTGCTGATGGGAGGGGATGGTTCCTTGGCTGGGCACCCATTTGCAATGAATTTCCCGCGATCCCCTTAGGGAAGAGGCTGTGCACGTCCCTGCCTGCTGAAAGAATGTGGGATGGCTCCAACTGCGGCCATTGGGGATTTTTGTATACGCTGGCTTTCTTGTGTCTGACTCTTGGGTCCACTTCCCTCCAACATAGGTGGCAGGATCCTGGTGGCTTGGGAACCACTGTCCCATGGACTATCCTGGACACATCGCCCTGGAAAGTTTGGCCCTGGCTTGCTGCATGTGGTCTCACATGGGCCAGCAGTGTCATTAAATAGCTGGAGAACCTGTCTGAATGAGCCCAGCATGTTTTTCAGAGACAAGAGGAAGAGATGACTCAGTTTCTAAGCGTGGATGTAGGGAATAAGTTGGAGGCAGCTCTGCAGGACAGCACTGAAGGAGACAGGGCCTGGCCATGACAAATCCAAGCTGTGCTGGCAACGGGGAGATAATAAGTGGGGCAAGTAGCTTGCAAAGCGGGACTCAAGAAGTAGCCAAACATCCCACCAGCCCACATAAAACAAGGTTGGATCCATTTTGCATACTGAGTTTCACCATAGTGACAAACACTGATACAGGTATTGGCACAGGACCTGCACAGAGTAGGACGTTAACCTGATCAGAATGCTTTCCCTTGAGTTTGGGCACTTGAGACTGGGTCTGGTGTTGGTACTGGTACCCTGCAGCAGCATGCCCAGCAGCCCAGAGGTCACCAATAGTCTTGTAGGATTTTCAGCTGTAGTATTTTGAGATTTGGTGGGTGGCTTCTTGCTCTCATGTAAACAGAAACTCTTAGCTCCATGCTCTGCTGGTACTTTCCCCGATGGTAGTTCATGCTGCTTCTCCAGCATAAACAGTCCTAGGCTTTTGGGTCCTAGGTCAATGCATGAACTGGAGAAGCACATTAGGGTTTCTGCTTTGTAGCTGTTGTGAGGAAAGCGACACCTAAGCCTTGGCTGAATGCCACAGCCACGTTTGAGGACTTTGCTGGCTTACACCCTCTTGCTCGTGCTGTCCTCAGCATGCCATGGGCAGTAGCCCCCCTTTTCCTAGCAGGCATTCTTGCCCCCACGCCCAGCAAGAGGGGATGACCCATCCCCTCCGCAAGAATGGTGGAGGGGATGGGCCATCCCCCTTCCCCGACTGGCAGGGGACACAGCTGACCCTGCACCCTGGGAGCCAAGCATGTCACCCACTCAGGAGGAGTGGGGATTGCAGGAGACATCTAATTGGGAAAACAGTTTGGGGTCCACATGCCACAGGGACAGTGCTGAGGAGCAATCTCCAGAGGAGCATCAGAGACCCATGCATCTTGGTAGTACTGCTGGGTGGGGAAAGGGGTGTTTCTTGTCTTGTGCTGCCCCTGGACAGTCTGCCAGCCCCTTTCCCAGTGGTCCATGCGCACAGGAAAGGTAGCAAGGCAGCTCTCTGCCAGTGCCTGCTGTCGCCATGGAGGACAGATTCCCAGGAGCTGGACACAGTTGCTGACCGGTGCATTTGTAGCACAGATGAGTTTGGTGGGAAGGCTGTGTCATTCCTACACGAGATGAGGCTGAGTCCCAAAGCCCCAAGACAAACACTGGGCAGGCAGTGCTGCTAGAAGCCCGCTTGCCCAGTGGTCTGGTGACCTCGCCTCCCTGCTTCAGAGCATCCCTCGAAGCTGGGGGATATCCCAATAGTCAACCTGGTTCTCTGGAGATACCATTATATAAGATTGCTTGGTTAATAGCACTTCTCACCCTGCATGCTCACATGTGAGGGGACGTGCCCCACCAGCCGCATAAGGTAGCCCAGGGCAGGCTCAGTTCTGCCTTGGCTTCTTGGCAAGCAGCAGCAGCAGCGCAAGGCCATAGAGAGGGGAAGGATGCCATTGCAGGAAGTCCAGAGCAGACAGAGCATGGAGAAGCTCTCTGTCTCCACAGCCACTGCGATGTAGGCAACAATGAGCTGTGTGAAGACCGAGGTTGTGCCATGGTAGAAAAGCTTCACACCCTGGGAGGTGGCCCAGGCGCTGAGGAAGGGATGGATGCAGTAGTCTGCCTCCACCATGACAGCCCAGCACAGGAAACCAAAGACCTGCCCGGGCCGGAGGCCATGCCACCAGGCAGAGAAGGCAAAGGTGGCTAGGAGTGGCTGGGCTGGGCAGCGCTGGAAGGCGAGTCTCCTCAGCCAGCGGGACATGCTCTTGTTCCAGGTCCGGGTGAAGACGGCCAGGCGGTGGGTTGTCTCCAGCATCCACAGGTTGCGGAGGGAAAGGTCTCCCTGTCCTGCCTCCGGCCTGAAGCCCAGCACCTGGACGGATGGAGAGGAGGACGAGCACGGAGACAGCGGTAGGGGTGAGGAGCAGCACAGCATAGCTGCCCATGGCTATGCCAGCAAGGAGACAGCCCCCAGCGAGGAGGAATATGTACCTAGAAGGGACCAGATGCCCTTTGGCTGCCTTTTGGTAAAAAATGGGGCTTGTAACCCCTGCTGGGGTGTTGATAGTGGGGCTTAGTCTGGGTCCTGCAGCCTCCACAGTGCCCTTTCAGTCTGCCTCTTGACCGCTCGTGGGGCTGAGGGATCACCAGGGCCATCATGGCTGCAAGCAGGAATGGAGGGGGAGTGGACTGGGGCAGATACTGCTGGCCCTGCCTGGCCCCCATCCTAATCTCACCAGAGATTGTGCCTCTTCCCGGCCCTGCTCCCTTTGCCCATGTGCTCATCCTGGTACACCACTAAACCCAGCTCTCACAACACCAGAGTGTCCGGCCTGGCTGTTTTGTGCTTGATGTCCTTGATCTGGCCCCACTGCAGAGAGGGGAATGGGGACAGCTCACGCCCAAGCCACACAGACATCCCTACCCGAGTCAGCGAGGACTTGCTACCACGCGTCCCGCTGCACCTCTGGCCAGGAGAGCCCCTAGAAAGCATCCACTGGCACAGCTTGCCCTCGGCACGGCAGCAGGGGTGATGACCATGTACTGGGCAGTCAGAGAGTGGCACCCCAAAGCACAGAGGTGATGGAAGAGGGCAGCGAAGGGGAAAGCCGCCGGCTGGTACGGAGCTGCAGCGAGAAGGATGAGCAAGTCTGCACAGTGCATCGAGCACCATGCTTCTTCAACTGCCTCTGATGCCTGGAGACAGGACTGAGCCAAGGGCTGCTCTGGCTCCTCTTTATACGTAGCAGGACAACAAAAAAACCAGAGCTATACGTAGAAGGACAACAAAAAAACCCAGCAGAGCCAAGGAAATAGAGGTATTTGCAGAAAGAGGAGTATGGTTTTTGCATTCATCAGTACTGATTCCTTCAAGCACCTGTCCCAAGGTTTGTGTGTAGGTGGAAAAAATTGGGGTTGGTTATTTGCTCTGCCAGACTCCTAGGCCATTACCACGTGCTTCGAAGGCAGCAAGAGCGAGCTGCAGAGATAAGAGGTTCTTTGAGCTGCCACATGTGCCGTGCTGGGCTGCACCACAGAGCAAAGTCCCCAGATACTCCCAGAGGCTTGGTCCTTTCTCTTTGCTGCCTCTCAGTTCAGTCCTTCACAGAAAGCTGTGGCTTTTCCCTGACTCTGGCCTCACTTGTTACAGGGTAGCGGTGAGGACGTCCCAGTATTTAAACCCCTGGTGACAGAAAGGAGAGGATGGGTTCTGCTACTTCTTGGTGACGAGGGAGGGTAAGCCCCACAGCCTCACCACTCAGACCAAGGTACAGGACCTTTTCATTTACCACAGACAAAGGAATAGCTCTATTCTCTCCAAACAAATTTTCTTCAGGACATTAAAGGAAAAGAAAAAAAAATATGGACTTACAGAGATAATTGTGATGGTAGAAATGAGGCATCGCCATTAAGATGTTTAAACTATGCATTCATTTAAATATGTGTCGTATGAAAAAGAAAAAGGTCCTCCTTTGAGCCAACCTAGAAAGGTGATTTGAGGAGGGATCTCTGGGCTGATGTGGGACTAGCTGCTCTCATAATAGCCTAGTTGCTATTGCTCTCATAATGCCGCCAGCAGGATTTCATGCTAAACAAAGAAACCCAAGAAAATCAGCCTACAGGACTTGACTCTTCTTTGTGAGATACAGCGAAGAAAAACCAGACAAATTCAAACTGAGTGCTCATGGATTTTTTTTTTTAACTCAGTCAATACGTGCTTTATTTTAGGCATATGAACAGTGTGAGTGCAGAGAGGAATACCATGGAATTTTGTTCTGGAAGAAAAAAAATAACATATTGGAGGGTTAGAAGAAGTAAGGTTTTCCCCTTCCTTTGATGAATTCTTCAAAATATTTAGATTAGTCTGTTTTTCAATAAAAAGAGCAAAATTGATGCCTAAACTTACAGAAAGAGCTGTGCTCATTAAAAAAAGAAAATTTTATTTTAAAAATATATTGTCTGACTTTTATGAATGTTTCTACTCTTCACTGAGCTTTTCAAGCTATCATGGTGTTGGAAAGCTCACCCCATTGTCTGGATGGGTTATTTGGTTATAAGAAGGCAGGGGACAAAGACCCCATGGAAAAAATTATTAGAGCAAATGCTGCAGAGAAACCGGCTGTATTTTGCTGTATCTGTGCAGGGTATGTTTTAAGAGCAAGCGATAGCACTGGAGAGAAGCTCTTTCCATGTCAATTTTGGCATGCATGGCATGCAGCAACAGCCTGGTTTCACAGGACTCATTCTGCCATGGAGCCCAGTATTGACTTTGCTGAGTAAATATTTTTGCAGTGCCTGTTTCAGCAATTCCCTGCTATGGTTCTGCAAAAATGCCATTGCTTTTCAAGAAGCAGAAACGAATTTCCACAGTAGCGCTGGAAATGTTAACACAGCACCTCTCATTTTACACTGTCAATGTTGGGTGGTGGAAACGTGATCTTAGAGCGAGCGTGTGAGCCGTGGTGAGGCATGTGAGAGCGCTTTACTTTCTTCACTTCCACATACTAGACAAGCAACAGCCCAGTCCCTGGCCAAGGAATTAATTGTTTGGTAATACGCAGGTGAGAAGAGCAGGCTGACCACCGCCAGAGCAAACTCTGGGCATGAAATTCGAACAGATAGGACTCCGATACCAGCTTTCAGCTAGTATCCAGAAAGTTTATAGTTGCTTTCTTGGTCGAATATGGTGCTGTTTTGGGAGCAGTTTTGGTTGCCTGTTGTAATGCAGCCTGTACTGATCTGCTGCAGGACACACTGCAAAGTGAAAGACGTACATTGAAAGCAAAAAAAGGTTATTTTAAAGAAAAAGTCAGACTGAGACAGTATCTCTTTTCTCCAGAGAAAAGCACGTAAATGGGAAGGGAGGCCATTAAATAGGGTTCAGGAGGCCTGGACTGAGCTCCTGTCTCAGACCTTGTGACCTAAGGAATGCCGCTTAACTGCCCTCCACAAAGCAGAGATGATAGTTTCTGTCTCCCTGGGGTGTTGTAAGGCAGAACCTTGGGAATTTACATTTGGCTGTGATCGGCAAGACATGAGAGCACCTAAATGAGAAAGGAATATGCTGGCTTTTTGCTACTTGTTGCCATTATAGCTCTGCTGACCCCTGCCTGTGAATGGCCCGCTGCTGCTTGCAGCAAAGGCCTTTTTGTCTGGCTGATAAAGGGCTGTGCCCCAGTAGTTTAAGGATGATGCAGAAGTCTCTCATTGCAGCTGTGACCCCATTTGGGGAGAGCTGGAAGCTGTGTCTGGGGAAGGGACAGGAAAGGTATTTCCCTAAGAGCTCATGTAAATTTTTATATAGTCTGTGCTTCTCAATCCCCAAACCAGTAATTAAAAGTGTATGTTAACTAGCAATAAATTAAATTAAGTGAAATTTCTGCAAGTCACTGTTTTGCCTGCAATACAGCCTTGCAGCTCTTGAGCTCAGCCGCATCAGCTGAACTTGGTGCAGGTGAGGGGCCGGCCCTATGCCCTTCCCTGTGCCAGCAGTGGCAAACGAAGTGATTTATTTTCAAGGCCGAATCCTATCAGGAACTCCTTTCGGTGTCGAGACCAAGGCCAGATGGAGAGGGATCCTCTTGTACCTCCTAAGGTTTTGGGACATTTAGAACAAGGACTGACATTCCTGGAGACAATCCCCTGTGCTGGTTCCCCTCAACTTCACCACAGAGCTCCTGAGACAAGAGGTACGCAGCTCCAAGGACCACGCACCATAGCCAGCAACGGGCAAAAAAAGCTCTGGGGCTGCAGGCTGTTCACCTGCCGTCCTCTCGCACATGATGTGCAAGCCCCGCAGAGAGCCAGTTCTTGTCCTGGCACCTCCTTCTGGAGATGGCAGGAGCAGCTACAGCTTTTCTGATCCTTGTTGTGAAGCCAGCAGATCAACTGGTGCGTTGCCTCAGAGATAAAGCACCTGGGTATGACCCACATTGCCACTGGGTGCCAGAAAGAACAGATGTCCCAATACCCTCAGGATGACCCGGGTTCCTTTGTGGCTGGGGTTTTTTCCCTTCAGCCTTCACAAAGAACAGACGCCAGCCTATGTTGGAAAAGCAGAGTTGTTCCTCAGAGGAAAACACAGCAGAGGGGTGAACTAACAGCACAGTGATGGAATGGGATGTGCTGGAGGAGTGGAGCCCTGCAGGCAAAGGGGAGATGCCAGGAACAACCCAGACTTCCCAGCACACTCAGGTCACCCCAGTGTGCAGGTCATCCCAGAAATGGCATTGCTGCTTGGGGACTGCTGCTCAGAGCTGTGTTCCCAAGATGGGCACCACCTCTCCTGTGCTCTTCAGAGTCTGTAGTGCAAGGCTCGTAGGGTAAATCACAGTGGTGATCTTTTTCTCTCTCAGTGTCAGGACGATCTGAGCTGCCAGAGAACTGATGGAGAGGCTGGAGTCCTCCTCCAAGCCCTGAAGGAGCCAGGTAGAAAGGAACAGAGCAGAGATCAAATCCTTGTCTTTGTAGAGACCCCGGGCGTTCCCTCCTGAGAGGGTCAGCTCACCCAGCTCCTCCCACGGCCAGGAGGGAGCAGGGTGAAGAAGTGAATCTGCTGGAAGTTGCCAGGCCAGGAATGCCCCAAACGCCCTTGAAATACCCCAATTCCTCTCCAGTGTACGGGGAGCAGACTTTTCCTCACCGGGGCAGGGCTTAGAGCTGGAGCTCACCAGTCCATGGAGGGCCCCCCAACCGCCTTTCTGCTGAATTCCAGAGAAGCAGCACCTGAGTTACTCCAGGCACATGAGGAAGAGACATCTTGGAAAGGGAGCAATTGAAAAGGATCAGGAAGACTGCTTGCTGCTCTGCTTTTCCTCCTCAGCTACAATTTCTGAGTGCATTTAGGCTGCCTTTTTGCAGCAGCACAGCACCTGGATGTCAGCACTTCCATCGGAGTCCTCGGGGCTCCCTGGGCAGCAGGACCAGCTCCAGCAGGACCCCCAGCCTGCTGGCCTGCATCAGGCAGAGCGTGGCCAGCAGGTCGAGGGAGGTGATCCGGCTCCTCTGCTCAGCACTGGTGAGATACACCGGGAATGCTGGATCCAGCGATGGACTCCCCAGTGCAAGAGAGACATGGACATACTGGAGAGAGTCCAGCAAAGGGCTGATGATGATGAAGGGATTGGAACATCTCTGCTAAGAGGGAAGGCAGAGAGAGCTGGGGCTGTTCAGCCTGGAGAAGAGAAGGCTCAGGCAGGGGCAGCTGATCAGTGTACTAATGAGTACTGACAGGGAGGAACGCAGACGAAGGAGCCATGCTCTTCTTAGTGGTACCCAGTGACAGGATGAGAGGTGATGAACACAAGCTGAAACACATGAAATCCTGTCCAAATTCAAGAAAACACTTGTTTGTGTATGTAGGCACAGGTAGTGTGTATGTTGTGTGTATGTACTTGTGTGTTGTGTATGTGTCGTGTGCGCTTGTGCTGTGTGTAGGAGTGGGGCGGTGTGTGTTGTGTGTATGCTTTGTGCTGCGAGTGTTGTGTGTGGTTGTGTCCTGTGTGCACAGCGCATCTTTTGTGTGTGTCTGTGTGTGTGTTTGCATGTGTGCATGCATTGTATTTTCATGCGTGTTCAGTGTGCATAGGGTGGTGGTTCAGGGCTGTGTGTGGCGCCAGCCAGCACTCGGCTCCATGGGGGTGCCAAGGGGGCCCAAGAGAAGCCTCAGCCCTGGAGAGGCCCCAGACGGGGTCAGAGGCGTGTGGGAGAGAGGACTGCGGGGCACACGAGGGTTTGTGGGGCAGGCATGGGGGAAGTCCGGGGTACCCGGGGGTTATGAGGGTCGGGAAGCTCTGTGAGAGCTGTGGGGCATCCAGCAAAGCAATGTGACACCCAAAGGGTCAGAATACCGGGGGAGAGAGTGGGGTGCACATCCAGGGGATCAGGGGGACCGTGGGGGAGCCACGGGGCACCCATGGGATCTGTGCAGCACCTGGGAAGGGGAGGGTCAGGGAACATGGGGGGGAGTCTGTGGGGCACAGGAAGGATCAGAGCCACCTTCGGGGGCTATGGGACACCCGGGAGGCTGGGAAAACCCAGGGGTTTATGAGGCACACGGGGGGCCAGGTCCACCTTGGACAGGGCTGGGGGCACCCAAGGGGGCTCAGGGGAATCCACAAGAGGTGCAGGGTTGCAGGGTCCCCCCAGAAGCTGATGCCGGAGCCCAGGCCTGTGGCACCTCCTTTATTGCAGGCCCTAACAGAGCCCCCAGTGAGCGGCAGAATCCAGATTCCCCCCTGCAGCCCCGCCACGTCAAACCTCACTGGAGGGGCGCGTGGGTGCCAGCAAGGTGCACGGGCAGCCCGCCCTGGCAGGCGACCCGCACGTGGTGGTGGAGCTGCAGGGCCCGGTAGGCGCAGGGGGGCCGGGTGTCCCTTCCCCGCAGGCGGCAGGCTGTGAGGCCCAAGGGCGCTGGGGTGCTGTGGAACCCCGTTGCGTCAGGCTCCTGGGTGCAGGCAGCCACCAGCTCCTTGGCCGGTGCGTGCACAAAGGTGTTGGAGGGCTTGCAGGGCCGCCCCGGGGCCGTCACCCGCCGGCGCGCCAGCATCATCTCGCAGTAGCGGTGCTCAGCGAGCTCGGACGTCTGGGGCTCGACCACGTGCTGCCGCAGGAACTTCTGGTAGCGGCTCTCGCCCACCGCCCCTGCCAGCGCTGCCAGCATCAGGGCCATGCACAGAGCCCAGCCCGCCATGGGCGCCTGTGGAAAGAGGGGGCCATCTGCAGACTGGAAACCCCACCCTGGACGCTCGATTCCTCTACAAATTCCCTCTCCCAGACACCCGAGTCCCTCACAAATCCCTCTAAATGCATGGGGACACCAACCCCCCCCACCCCCAGACACCTGGGTCATCTGTGGATCCCTCCTGGACGCCTGGGTCCCCTACAGAACACCCCGTGGACGCCTGCGTCCCCTACAGTTCTGCACCCCCCAGAAGCCTGGTGTTCCGCTATGGAACACCTCCTTTGGACCCCCGGGTCCCCTATAGATCCACCCCCCGTCCCACCACCTGGATCCTCTACATATCCTCCCTCCTCCACTGGATGCTTGGGTTCCTCATGGTCCCCTCCCGCAGACATTCTGGTCCCCTATGCATCCCTCACCCGCACCTGCATGTGTGCCTCAGTTTCCCTTATGGCCTCGGGGTCTCCGGGATCCCTCCCACTCCTCCACACCTCTTTTATACTGGCCCCAGTGGGCCAGGGTCCAGGAGGAGGACCAGGGCAAAGAGCAAGGTCCAGCAGATGTTACGGGGGGAGCCAGGCGTCCAGGAGGCCCCACTCCCCCTTGTGGCCCCCCCAAGGTCATTAGGTAGTCATTAACGAACCACGTGGCTGGCTCTGCACACCCCCTCGGGTGTCCCCTGCCCGTGTTGCCTTGGGCAATGCATTCTGGCCCCGGGACACTTGTTCCATGGGGAGCAGGACACCCAGGTACTCTCAGGCAGCTGGGCAAGACACCCAGTTCGCTGTTGGGCGGGCAGGATGGTGGCATCACCTCTGGGGCAGCTGATGGATGCTCCTGCTCTGCTTGGACAGTGCGGTATGCCCACGGCTGCCCCATGCTGCTTGAGGAGCTATGTGTCCCATTTGAGCCCACCAGTGATTCAAGGAGAACATTGACACCGGATGCTGACACTCCATGAGAGGGCCTCAGCACTAGGGCCACGGGCTGCTATGAGCGTGTGTCACTTGTCAGACCTGACCTACTTGTCCCCAGGGACAGCAGAGCTGCCCCTCTGCCTGTCCCAGGCCCACCATGTCCTTCAGCCTGGGGTGGGCTCAGTCCTGGGCACTGCCTTCTCCAGAAGAGCTGGAAAAGGTCTAAGAGTGGCCATGATGAAGGTGGAGAGTGCCCTGCCCTGGTGTGGTGGCATGTCCACAGCTCTGTGGGCCTCTCAAGAAAGCCTCCTTGAAGTCGCACAGCCCCTGCAGTGGGAGCATCTCAGGCACCTGGCCAAAACCTCGCAGACGTGACAGGTCAGCACAGCCCCCTCGCTGACTCCCTGAGGCTGACAAGACCCTGCTCCTGCTGGGCATGGAAGCAGGAGGGGGGGTTCTCATCACCACCCCCTGGGCACACTCTGCCTTCCACTGTCCTGGTGTGGGTGGGAAGGGGATGGCGTCCCCAGGAGCAGGAACAAGCCTGGATGCCTGGCAAGGATCCGCATCAGCCCTGCATCCCAGTGCTGTCTCCAGCTGGCATGGTACCGGTACCCGTGCCGGAGCCCACCCTACCTGGAGGGCTCTCGGGCACCCTCACACAACCCGTGCTCCCCTCTCGTCCCAGGGGAGCCCCAGCTGCGTGGCGGGAGGTGGCTCCTGCCTTTGGGCTGTTGCTCTGAGCAGAGCCAGCGCAGCAAACCCCACCCCAGGGCGCTCTGCCCGCTGGGGCCCCACACCTCAACCCCACAAGGCTGAGAGCCAGCGTCATCCCTGGCCACCCGCAGGCCAGCGGCCCCGCTCCGGGATCTCCCGTCCCCAGCGCCGCCACCAAGCACCCACGCGTCCAGCCACGGGGCTGCAGAGCAGCAGCCCGTCCCAGCTCCCTGGGGAGCCCGGGGTGCACGGCGGGGCACACGGAGGAGGCTGGGGTGCCCCGGAAAGGGGCTCTGAGGGCCGCGGGGGGCTGTGCGGTGGGGTGAGGCCGAGAGAGAGATGCAGTGCAGGGCTGTTTCCGGGTCTCCGCAAGAAAGGCCCGGCAAGAAACAGCTTGAGAAAAGCTTGAGTAAGGCAGAAGAGGAAGACAGGTAGCGAGGGAACCTTAACGTCTGAAGCAAATCCCAGGGAGTCAATCTTACGCCACAGGCCTGCGCCCGCCGAGCTTGGCTGCGGCGGGGCCCACCAGCTGCTGGGAGCGCAGCGGTCTCAGCGGTCAGGACCAGCAGGTTTCACCCCTCGATCCACGGGCAGCTCGCCTTCCCTCAAGACGCTGTACGTTACAGATGATGACCTTAAAAATTTTTTGCTCTTTTGATATTTTTTAGCGGATTCTCCTCGTTTCTTTCTCCCCTCCCCCCCCGCGCCGTTGGTTCGGCCCCGCCGTGGTACGTCCCGGCGAGGCGCGGCCCCGCCCCTTGAGAGCGCCGCCGCCCGCGGTTCTCGCGCGAGCCTCCCTCTCGTATAATCTCGCGCGAGCGGCGCTTTCTGCCCTTTTCCCTCGGCGGGGCGGGACCATGGCGGTCGGCAAGAACAAGCGGCTCACCAAGGGCGGCAAGAAAGGAGCCAAGAAGAAAGTGTAAGGGCGGCCGGTAGAGGAGGAGACGGGGCCCGGGGGCGGCGGCAGGATGGCGGCGGCGGCAGGATGCCGTGGATGCGGGGCGGATGGCGGCGGCGGGCAGCGGGCCGCTGCTGTCATGGCGGCGGCGGAGGCTGGGCGAGGGCCTCGCCTGGGC
>Ga0065711_1005615_pt1 | contig 19676 bp, 16 predicted proteins | sample Hoacrofraction12_FD_59098 | JGI IMG/M metagenome (GOLD analysis project Ga0065711, IMG submission 59098) | Hoatzin crop microbial communities from Cojedes, Venezuela - Epithelial fraction 12 v2 (version 2) | ecosystem: Host-associated > Birds > Digestive system > Esophagus > Crop | place... | reverse complement strand
AAAAAAAAAAAAAAAAAAAAAAAAAAAAGAGGTGTTAAATAGAAATAAAGAATTGACTGCGGATAATTTGAATACAAATAGCAAGCAAGAAGGAAGAAAGAAATGTGACTTTTTTCCCTCTTACTGACACTGAATTTATACAGAAATATGTAAATAATGTGATAAAATCAGAGCAATAGCTAGGAATTCTGAAAATCAATATTCAATATCACATTTTAAGAAGGTGGTGCATTTTCAGATAATACCAGCACTTAGGAGTTACTAACACTGGACAAGAAAATTGGTTGTGAAATCATGCATCACTGGATAGTCTTATTCAGTTAAACAGTCTCTGAAATTGTGGATTATGACCCAGGCTAGTACAAGGTATTGAGGCACTCAGTTTTCATTACACTGTATCTAGGATCAAGATCACACCTCCTGTAACGGTAAATTCTCCAAGCCATTCCCCGACAGAACAGACCATCTGCATTTTGACTTTGCAGAGTTTGCAGCAGGGCCCCAGCACAGTCATCAGTCCTTCTGGCTCCAGGTCAGCCCTGCTCCAGCCTTGGGTCATCACCCCGGCTCTTCTAGGAGGATGGAGGTGGTGGGCAGAACAGCTGCCTTTCACATCCATGCTAGCATCAGTGTGTATACAAAGCCACTCAGATTGGTAAGACTCATCTGCTGCTAACCTCACCAGCTGCTCAAGCATGCTGTTTCACCAAGCTTGTATCAGACTGCCTATTACAACATCTAATCCAGCAAGAACCTGAGTACGTGCATTACTTTGAGTGTGTGAGTAATCCCAGTCAGATGATTAAACTGGGACATGCTTCATATGTAGGGTAACATGTGTGTCATTATGGTAATTGATAGAACTCCCTGTTGTCACAGTAATTCTATTCAATTAAAAAAAAATTAATGGGCTGAAATTCAGTCGTGACTACGGGTAAACACAGCACTTTGGAGGTCTGCTCTATGTGCTCTGAACTAGGATGGACTCAGCTTCTGCCAAAATTCATGTAATCGGGAATACCTTTTAAAAAATAATAGATGTTGCAGAACTAGGTCTTTTGTTCCCTACCAGTGATGTTTTATTATTTCCCAATGTAGCTGCCAGAAAAGCATTAAGAACCCTTATTGTAAATGATATTTGGGTCATCTTCCTTTAATTTAGTGAAAATGGAAAAGGATGTGAAGGACATATATGGAAAACAACACCTTAGTATCATGGTCAAAAAATCATTGTGGGCATCCCATTATGTAATTTGAGTGCTTTATTCTCTAATGCCCTGATCACAGATTAGCATGATACAGGCTGTTATATTGTGGCTTATACAGGCACTACCATCTATGCAGGCATGAATGTGATATGATTTTGAGCTGGAACAACAGTGTTTTGCCCTCCTATCAGATACATGCTATACAAGCAAGCCACAGCCTACAAGTCCTTTTAGCCAAATGTGAGGGAAAAAAATGGAAAACAAAACCAATAACTGGGTATTTATTACACGTTCCATAGGATTTATATCCTGCAAAATAAATCTTCTCTTTCAGATGCAAAAAAAATTGTTTGAGCATTTGCCTTGTCTTTGCACGGAAACACAAGTTCGTTGAGATCCTGAGCGAGAGCCAAACCACTCAGGGAGATCTGAGATTTCCTTTTCACTGCCTAATCACCTGCTATTAACAGCTTGTGCTTGAACAACAGCTATATGAAGTGCAGGACTTTTTCTCCAAAACTTCAGGGCTTTCCCAAGTTCCTTGGCAATTGTAATTAGTCTAATACCACTAAAAAGACATTTCAGCAAAGGACTTGGTCACTAGCTGTAAGCACATTTCCATGATTTCAGTTGTGTAAACCCTTGAAGTAAATGTTACTAAATCTTATAGGCTTTTGGGGATTTAGCTGTATTTGTGCTGCACGGCAAGTGCAACGATATCTGCTCATCTGAAAACATCAGTTTGCTTATGTGCTGACATCTTAACAGAGCTAACTGAATACCGAATAATGTTAGAAACAGATAATTGGAAAAAAAACTTCATGAAGTCTGTAACTTGACCTTGGGACTATTTGTTTTCAAAAAACATTCATTTTCTTGAGGAAGAACTTCTTCCCTCTGAGGGTGACGGAGCCCTGGCACAGGCTGCCCAGGGAGGTTGTGGAGTCTCCTTCTCCGGAGATATTCAAGATCCACCTGGACAAGGTCCTGTGCTGCCTGCTGTAGGTGACCCTGCTTCGGCAGGAGGGTTGGACTGGATGACTCACAGAGGTCCCTTCCAACCCCGAACATTCTGTGATTCTGTGACTCTGTGATTCTTTCTGGGAACAGAAGCACACTTTCAGTTCAGATGGATTTTCAGGGAAAGCTCAGTGATGGATTTCAGAAAAGCAAGTGTGAGCTTCAAGTGGAATTGTTCCCAAAGGTCATTTGCAGAGAAAAGAAAACAAAAACCCGAAACCTATTTCATTTAGCTGCACATCAGATTCACATGCCTTCAATCCAGCAGAAAAACACAGAACTTCCCAGTTTCAATTAAATGGGTCTCGAAGTAAAATGATTTTCAACAGAAATAAAAGTTCTGGAGCAGAACCTATAAAGCTGTTTTTCTGATTTCACATAACAAATTGTTTCAGTGTCATTATTGAAAACCTCGCTAAGCTTTTCTGAATAAATCCGTTAAGCATTAAGTCCCCTGAGAGCATGTTCTCAGGGTTGAGAAGTGCAGGCAACAGTGTGATTTAAGCTCGTAGGTGTTCAGCTATGAAGATCTCCTCTGAGACACTTCTGCAGCGAAGACAAGATGGAAAGCAGGAGGTTGAGCATGGCAATGATGGTTTTGAGGCCCTGTATGGTACCGTATCTACGCATTTTCTACCATACATTTTATGGATAGAAAGGGGACATCATGTGGAGGGAAAGGGGAAGGAAACTGCATCCCTGCATTGCCCTATACCCATATTTACACATTCAAAAATCCCCTTGTGTCAGAAGCAACAACAGAGGGCAATCTGGCAGAAATCCTGAAGACTTTGCTACAAGCTCTCTGCTCATGAATCATCCTCCTCTTGGTACATGGACAGTTTCAGTGGTGCATAAGCTTCAGCAAAAATTGTCTAAAATGGATTATAATATAATTATTCTTCTTGGAGTGACTACTTGGAGAGAGAGAGATGCCATCTGTTTTTGCAGTACTCAATGGCAACCCTACAAGGTGAGTGATGAAAGCTATGCAGCTTATATGGTTGAAGGCATATACCTCACTGGCAGTATTTGTGGAGGGCAGTGGAGAAGGCTCCTCAGCTCCATTGTTTCTGAAAGTTTCTGTGTTAACATCACTTCTGGTTTAAGGACTGTGCAGGAACCATAGCTGGAGTTACATTTCTTTATTTAGATTTTTGCATGCAGCCTATATTCAGCCAGTTCTAGCACTGGCTTTTTCCATGTGCTATCAAGACTCTGGCAATGAGACAGAGCCTGTTCCAGAAAATTTCATTCAAAAACAAAGAGAATTTGTGGGTAAGAAAACACAACCATAATAAAGATTAGTTAAACTGTATTTACCATTATTTTGATTGAGAAGTAGAATGTACCCATCTGGAAATCATTTGGAAAGAGGAACTGAGAAAGCAACCTTTCCAAAACAGAGTGGAGCAGCACTTAGCATCCAAAAAGTGCAAGAAGCTGACAAAAATCCAGATTAGTCGCTGGAAGTATCATATTCCTTTTGCACTTTCTAAAATTAGCTTAAAAGCTTACTCTCCATGGTGGACAAATAGTTCCAGCAGTTAAATACGTATTGGAAAAATCCCTTGGGACAAGCATTTAATAAACTCATGAAACAACAGAAAAAAAAGCCCATCTCATACTAAATCTGTCTTTATTTTGAAGAGAGAAATCTGGGACAGAACAATTACACGGAATAGTAAAATAGACTAGAGAAGAAGCGTTGAGTGCATATAGAGGGTTAGGGTTAGATCACCTCTGTGTAGCTGTGCATGGGTATCCATAGCAGGTGAGGAAAACTGGCTACTATAAACATACACATACACACATTGGCATGTGCAGAGCTAATTTCCATTTGCATGGAGACCATTTAATACCATTCTGGTAACATAAAAGCCATTAAGGGAAGTGGAATTTGGTATAAATGATAACCAGGCCTCCTATATCATGTTTAAAACCAGAAAGGTATTGCTGGTAGAGATAATCATAAGCGCATTGTTGCTTCAATGGTAGAAAACTCTTTGTGAAATTATGAGGATGACTTTCAATAGTAAAAAAAAAAAAAGACGCAGTTACACATTTCAAAACACCTTGAAAACATTTGGCAATACTCGCAGAAACGATTTCTTACCTTAGCAGCAGAATGTATCCGGGTGTGCCACCTACTGACAAAGTATATGAAGTGATAACTGATATTACTAGGAAATACAGAAACATTTTTGGACACTCATTTCCTTTTTGACAGGGTCCCACCACAGCTGAAGAGCTTTGTGAAGGAGATTCCAAAGTTCCCACACAGCTGCAGTTAAAAAATACCTGGAAGACAACAGGCAAAAATGTATAATAACCTCAACAGCAGGGAAGTAGATATTCAGGAATAATACATTATGATTTTCTGGGTAACTGAAAGTTTAAATGAAAACTGGAAAATGTTTTTCAAAAAGGAAAGGCTTGTTCATTGAAGGAAAAATTTATAAAGAAAGTATCTACTCTTGATGAATGCATTTAGTGGGGGTTTTAGAACAGTTTTGGTAGCCAACAGCTACAAAAAAACCCATCCCACATTCTCTGCTTTGTATTTCTGTTGGAAATAGCAATAGGGAAAGTTTTAAATGTGGGTGGCAGATTGCTAAAAAACCCTGAGGAGTTTAGGGCTGGAGAGGACATGCCTTACTCAATTTTAATCCACTTTGACAGAACTGGTTGTATTAGGAAAACTACCACATTGCATATGAAATGAAAGATTGTCTTACAGTGTTTTTCCCACTGCCGTTGGATGCCTGACACCCGGCAAGACAAGCAGAAATGTAGGTAACTCCATTTTCCCCGCAGATGGGGTCCCAGTCATTCTTGGAACATGCGCAGCCTGAGTTGCACTCTGAAAACAGGCCTTGCTCGTAATCAGTCGTCCGTTTAGTTCTGGGGAAAAAAAGCAATTGAAATGACATTTTCTAGCAGATGTGGAAGAACTCATTATCAAATCACGGGTTATACTCTCTGCCAGGTGCACCTGGCCAGACCTTCTGTCTGTAGTCTATTACATTGTTCTCTCTTCACATCCATGCAGTAGTGTAAATTCTTATTTCTCTGTTATCAAAAGGTTTTCACAATATCACACCACCTACAGTGAGACAGTAGCTACTTTATTAATGGGGACAGCTAACAATTTCTATTCATGCCTATTCTTATATTTTCTAAGATTTTAGTTATCTGAGGCTTGATGCAGTTTGAACAGACGTGGACAAAAATGTTTGATTACTCCAGTGGCAAAGCGGGGAGTGAGTTACTCGTGGAAAACGGTTGCTATAGAAGTTACTGAGGAAATGATCACAATGGGATTCATCCAAACTGAGAGTGTGATGCCTTGCACAACAGCTATCTGCCAGCTTCAGTCAACTGCTGCTGAAGTCACCAGTGGAACAGCTCCTGGGGGCTGCTGTGCAGTCGGTGCTGGAAACTCCTCACAGAAAGTGAGATTTACAGAGTAGCAGCATGGGAAAAAGCGACCAAAAAGTGTTAGCCTCAGGTGTAACTCATGATTAACGTCATGCCTAACTCATGGTTAATCCATGAATCCTTAAGTTTTGGGTTCAGAAGCTATTAAGTGCCGTGGTTGTTCAGCAGCACACAGAGGCAAGGAACAATTAATTGAATCTCATCTTCCCTACTGAGCTTCTCACATTTCCAGAAGTCTCTAGGCTTGAAAGATGGATCCCATGGCAATAATAACTATAAAGTAATCAGAAAGATAATCTGCACTTGTGGTGTAAACCCCTCTGGGCTAAAGGCAACAATCATGAAAGGGTTCTGACACAATGCCCGCTGGAATAGATGGAGCGGTTTCCACTGCTATGAATCAAATTTCTGGGAAGCATATTTAGGTCAGTCATTCTCTTTTCAACAAAATATACTTTGTGGAATAAAATGAGGAAGGAGTTCGATTTGCAACAGAAGTTTGTGCTGAAGTGTGCCCTTCCCAGCATACCCGTGGTACGACACTGTCAGTCCAGCCACATCCGAGTTCTCACAGCCCATCGCAAATAAGGACAGGAGCAAAAGGTACCCAAAGAAAGATGATCCCAGGGAGAGTTTTGCGGCCCCTAAAACAGTGACTCTGAATTTTTTCATGATCAGTCCCCCAGAGAATATGCCAAAGGCCACAGCAGGAATGTTGATGAGACCTGAAATTAAACAGAAAAATCTGTATTAATGAAAAGCCCAGCTCAGAGGACTACCCTCAGCCACACAAACAGCAGCAGCAGTAAGATGCAGCAACAAAATATGAAAGATTTTCAGTCGGGGCATTTGATTTGCCCAGGCTTAGATTGTTCCTATGAAGGTGCTGGGACTGTTTTAAAAAACTTGCTCCTAGAGAAATGTTTCTTTGCTAGTTCTTTGACAGAGAGATTATGTGTAAGGTTTAGATAATGGTCTTCCAATTTCTTAAGCTAGGTGGTTTTCTCCACTGTTAGTTTGTCAGTGGAGGGATCATTCTAGTGTTAATTCAAATACTTCTAGTCTTCTCACAAGAGCTGCTCTAAGCATGGAGAAGTTACCTGGAGTATCATGCTGCTTAGGGCAGCCAAAACAGTCACAGTCCCGCTGCAGAGTCTGGGGCTTTGCTATCAACCTTCCCTGTGTCCTTCACCCGTATAGCAACAGTAGGAGCATCAGGGGCCAATCTCTGGGGCTGCCCCGCTCTGGCTTTCCGGGGCAGGTCCTCTCCTTCCCTTTTCCACTGACAGGAGGAGCCTGAACTGCTTATTCCTAGCAGGCAAATTCAGTTTTACTTACAGTTTTATGAAATCTGGAGCAAGACCTGCTTTTTCTGTTTTGATTCAGCCGTGAAACTGATAATACCCTAGAAAAGTCTCCGAGAGGGAGAAAGCCAGTGGTATGTCATCACCTCCGTGCCCCGGAGAGTTAGGGCATTTCTCTGGGTTTTGTTGCTGCAATGCTCCCTTAGGTGAGTGTTGCAACAGCATAAAGATAGAAATACCCCATGGGCTCTCTGTATCCGCCTTCAGGCAATCGAGTGGAAGAGCATTGAAAGAAACACGTAAAATTGGGTGACCGTTAATCCTTACCTGGACAGCTTTGCTCGAAGCAGTGTCCATATTGATAGACATGGACAACAAGACCCCCCAAAAATCCCATTCAGTACATGCAAAACAAGATGTCAATAGAAACCCGCGTAAATGATGCTGCACAGTCAAGCAAAGTGCCCTTTGCTGGATTTCATTGTTACTGAACATGATTGTCCCGGCTTTACCAGCCAGTTCCAGCATATTAAATTCCCCCCTTGCCCCAGGCTGTGTGTGCGGTTTGCAGATTTTAATTCATGCTGACATCTAGCGCTGCTGAGCCAAGTGAGCCTCCAAAACACCAGCACGTACCGAAGCATGCACGCATTCATCTGGCAGGTGAAGTTTCAGAAGTTTGTTCAGGGGATTGGAGGTATTATAACATGATTTCAAATGACTTGCTACAGAACACCAGTTTACGACATCAGAGTCTAATCTGCCTGCTAGGAAGTGCACTGGGATCCCTTAAATTTCTGGCTCAAGTCAGTGTTTGATCCACCTGTACACATGGAGAAAAATCAGTGCTTAGAAGAGATGCTGGTATGTATGTTTGAGGTCAGAAAAAGCTTTATTCCACCTAGCAAACCCAGGAGTCAGTATCGCGACAGAGTACATGAGCCCAGTTCAGTCACTGGCGAGGTTCAGGAAGCTTCACTGGGGTGGCATTTTTCAGTCTGCACATACATGAAAATTGTACTTCAGGGGATTTAGAAGCAGCACCCAAAATGTGGCATATGTAAATTATGAGTCACCATCTAACAGCTTATCCTGTTCTTGTGAGAGGGGACTGGGACTGGAGCTGGGAGCTGTGTGATGCACCAGAGGGTATCCCCACTCTGCCTGCCCATCCCTATCCAACCCTTCTGTTCGTGCTCTTGTCTCACAGCCTGACAGCGAACTCCACTGCTTGACACTGGCATCATGGACTGCAGGGGAGCAAAGTGTGTGCGTTTAAGAAAAATTGTACAAACACAATAGAAGCCATTTTACTTTCTTGCACATTCCTTGGGTTATGACTACTGAAAAATACCCTCTTAAGACCTCCAGCTGATTTTTTTTTAATATTGCTTCAAATTGTTCTGACAATTCTGATATCTATCAGAGAGATTGTGATAGATTTTTTTTTTAAAGAAGAAATAGGAAAAGAGGTAGAGAAAGTGAAATAGACACTGTTAGTTCTAGTATGCCCTCAGCTTTCTTAGCACGGGTGGATTGGGAGAGAAAGGAAACGGAGGAAGGCAAAACCTCTTATTGCAGGGATGGCCACTCCGCCAGGATCCTCCCCTGGCCAAGCCATCGCACATTCTCTTTTGGATATAGTCTCTATGGTTTGTAAAATCAGATGGATCTTAATCCTCACTCAATTTGCACATATCTGAAAGCTTAGCTCCAGAAAATCACTAGGTACAATGAGAAGTACTGTACTGAATGTAGGGATTGTTTTCTGGACTTTCTCTGACCATTGACTATGCTTGAAGATTTCTCCTTGCTTTGAGGAGTTTTGTCCCAGGAAATTCCAGCTTATATCTTTAAGGAATTAACATAGCACAATGGATCAATACGGCTTTTCTGCATATATATACCTCCGTTGCTGTGCAACTAATGCTGCTCTGAAACAAGGCAGTCCCCTCTGCATTGGATAGATGTAAACCTCTTTGCTGTCTAATGCTATTGAATCCCTGGACCTCAGGGACCAAAACCAAGCCCGCATGCATGTTGAGCAACTGGGCAGTGAAGTTCACCATCCTGAAGACATCTCCGTACCCAAAGGCAGAAGCAGTGTCTCTCTTTCTTGTGCTTTACAGGAGGGCTTGGGAGACTAACTTCACACCAGAGAAAGGCTCTTAGGGAAAGTTAGGGCATAAATATCTGTTTTTCCTTCACCAGCATCACACTGAGATAATGGTAGGTACTGTCTTTAACATATGTATTGTGTGATCACTGCTGTAACTTTGACTTCCTTTTATTTAACACCAGTGTCTTCAGAAAGTAAGAAATCACTGGCAGTACCACAGTTACTTTATGGTCAGTCATTTAGCACTCACTGAGCTGATCTTCATTTCATTGAAATAAATAGGGAGCCAGCAAGGGAACAGATCTGTCTGATGACAAATTTATGTAAAGTAACTTAAAATTAAGTCTCTCTTCACTTTTCCTCTGGTGCTGCACATACATTATTTTTCAAATTTTTAATAAAACGGGAAATAAGGTATGAAATAAATAATGTAATCTTTTGCGGTTACTCTTGTATAGTTAAACTCAGAGCTAACTAGTGCTAAAGCAGAAATGAAACAACTTATTTTCCATGAGCTACTGTTTAAAGCCAGAAAAGGAAGGAGAAGAAATAAATGTATCCTCAAAAAATCCAATTTTCCCTGTATGTATGTATATGCCACTCCTAAAATGTCCTTTTTTTAAGATATCAAGAAGCAGATATAGAATTACCTATAACAAAATTAGTTTTTGAAGATGTTTGCCCATACTGTTGTTCAATATACTTTGGCTTATACGTCACCATGCCAATTAAAGAGTTGAACTGAATGATACTTGCACACAAATACAGAATGTAAACGGGATTCCCAAAGAGGTTCCTCAGTGATGGCAAGAATTCTGCAAGACAAAACGACAGAAATAACAACCAGGTCAGAGAGAGAATAACTGCTGTGAATAATGCTTTGCAACAGGTTTGCACCTTCCAAAGAAGGACTGCAGAACATTTCAGGAGTAATCCATGAAGTTCCATCAGCTCTCCCATTTCTGGATGGGGAAACAGTGGAGCGAAATACCAAGCATCAATTTCCTAGAAGAGATATCTTGTTTCACATATCCTCCTTTGATCGTAAATCAGGACTGATTTGGTTGCTATGTGTTCTCAACAGCCACAGCTTCTTTTAGCTTAATCTGGGGAGCAGAGAGTGCTCAGCGAAGCTGACACTAAGCACAGACATATTGAGTTACAGATTCAAGTACTGAGGGAAAATGCTTTTGGCAAAGTAGGGCCAATGAAACGCAATTGTGCAAAACAGCTCATGTCTAAATCCAGATGGCCTCCTAAAATACTGTATCTAGTCTGTGCCCATCTTTGTTCTGATCAGATATTGTATGTGGTTTTCTAATGAATGACCTTAAAGAAAAAGGTTTAGCAAAACCTGAGATTTTCTGACCTCCACTTCTGCAACAGTCACTATCTGTGCATGAAAAATTTTTGCAGATTTTCATGATATTTGCTGGGCTTCTAGCATGATTTTACAGATCTCAGCTGAAGAAATTCTGCATGCAAGAGCAGGTCCAAGGAACAATGAAAGGACCCTTTTTGTGCATACTAGTTAGGTGAAGCATGACACCTGAGGGAAAAATAGTAATTCTGAGGCTATTAAAATATGGCCTCAGAAAGTGTAGTTTCTAAAGTATAAAAGCTAGTGAGAGAAAGACTCAACGGCCAGGAAAGAAACTCTAGCAACTTGCCTTTTGCCATTTCAGCAATCCTCACGTGCTGCTGATAAGATTTGTGTTGGTCCTTGTTATCCTCAGTGATGAACTTTGACTGCTCGGAAGAGGTACTGGAGTCCTTTCGGCTCTCCGGTTTCCGGAGGTGCTTCGGCAGGAACCAGAAGGGGATGCCGGCCAGAATGCTGATCACACCTGCGATTAAGTAACCCAGCCACCAGGCTCCCACCCACTGCACGTCTCTGTGGGTTATTGGAACACTGTCTGGAGAAAGTCAAAAAAAGGAGGAACAAATAAACTCTTTTTGAGAATGTTTGCTGATAACAAGGAAGGTGATTTTGGGGGATTTATCCAGAGGAGTCCACCCGCACCTTACCAGGTGTAGCTGTGCTGGGTGTCTCTATCACTGTCACAGGAGCTTTTGTGGGGAGGAACTGAGGACTTGCTGATTCCTGTGACACAGCAGCAGCCTGCCCCTGACACCCCGGGGACCACAACCGTGCTGCTCACACGTCCCCAGAGAGGGTGCAAGGCCCAGGACATGGGGTAGTCCAGGTGGCCACACTCTTGCTCCCAGCTGGGCTGTTCTGCACAGAAGTGCCAGGGAAAAATGGGGTGGAAGGTGTTTTCTCAGGAAGAAAGGAGTCAGGAGCCCTGGTACTCACTGCAAGGCCACTTTTCTAGGCAATGACAGTGCGCGACAAAATGCACGCACACAGCTCTTGGCAGGACCCTGAGCTTCAGCCTTGCCTCCTCCTGGCGCCTGCTGCCCCCTCACCAGGGCATCTCCAGGGGGCCATCAGCCACAGACCTGCTCTGGTCTCCTGTTTCCTCCATACCCATCCTTCTTGCTAGCCTTTTCTGCACAGGGCACTGCATTGCTGCTCCTTCTCTACCCCCACCAAGCCCTTATGCCTAAAAGAGAACTAGATAGTTTTTGGCCTAATATAGGCATTTTGGAGCCTGTCTGAATTTTTAAAATCTGAGTTTTCTGACTTACCCAGATCTACAAAGCCAATGTCAACATAAAGTTTGGCACATAGGGATCCTAGAAGAAAGCCAAATATTGGCCCTATAATTGCAACCGTCTGTACGCAGCCTGCAACAGAAAACAGGGGACTATTATGCTTCTGAGTTAAAAAGAGCACTGGTTCTTGCTGCACCTAACAGCAAAATCTGACATGTGATGGGTAACAAGTGATACAGTCCTGAAATACTGAGCCCACCTTTGTTCTCTGGCACATCAGTTACACAAGTTGGAACATTTTTAAGGAGAAAAAAGCCAACAATAAAATCTCCCCCACTAACTTGACACTTAGAGCTTTTTGGTTATCATCCAATTTAAAAAATGAAATTCAGCCCAAAGGAAAGAGTCAGGGAACCTAACGGCCCAAACTCAATAGCAGCACCAAGCTATAATTGATGGAAACTCTTTACCTGACTAGACTAGAGTAACTGGAAAGCAGATGTCAATTATTTAAGTTAATTGATCACTTTAAGTTGTGGTGGGCCGTGAATAGGCTGAAAAATCACTTTGTTTCAATAGGCTCTCAGCCAAACTTTCTGAATATTTTATCTTTTCAAAATTGTTCTGGAAATCTGGGAAGACGCAATCTTTTACAGAGAGAACACGAGCTTTTGCCTTTTGCCAAACTGGAAACTTGTCAAGACAAGACAATGATGGGGAAGGATTTTTTGGTAATATTTCAAGTCAATGTGCAGAGATCTTCAGACAATGAACACAACAAGAAAACAGTGATACCACCTTCTTAAAGCTTCAGCACTATTGTTTATAATTCTACCTGAATCTGGAGGGAATGCTTTGAGTGCCTACCGAAATTCAATTTTAAGTGCTTAAAAGAGTACAAGTTTTTTATCACTTTCCAGAGAACTGAATGTGCACAGAGGCTCAGCAGTCCACATCCAGAAGAATTAGAAAGATTAGGGTAACAGCAGGAACCTAAGGTCAAATTCTTTCTTCAGATAATGGAATTGTGCTGGTATAATTAAAGGGGAACTTGGTCCCCTGAGTGTACAGGACTGTTAAATAAACTTTAATATTGGAAATCATGCAAACAAAACAATCAGGGCAAGTTAATTCAATAACACTCATTCCATTATTCAGAATGACTCAGTTTCCTCTGGGGAAAAATCCATTAGGAAGAAAAATAATATTTATTTTACCAATGTATAAGGCAGCATTCTCTTCAATGGCATAATCATCAATGTATGCAATTCCCAGAGGCTGGATAGGAGTTTCACCTATTCCACGCAAAAGATTTCCCAGTAAAACATAGATCCACATGGAAGAGCCTGATTCTTTTTCACATCCTGAGTATATCACAAAAGAGGCAACAATGATGTGTTTTTCGTAACAGTTTGACATGGAATATACAGAGCTTCTGAAATACTTCTAATGTGGAACAACCAGTATAAAAGCTGTGTAAAATATTTTGTGGGATGTGGGGGATGGCAATCTTAACCCAATCAGATTGAGGTGGACACACATTTAGTACGAACTTCAGTCAAAGGTGTTAGAAGTCGGTCAGTTTTATAAATTTGTCACCACATCCAATTCTAGAAACCTTTTTCACTTCCTTATAACCAAAACTGGGATCTCCTAATGGAAAGATCTGGGAAACATTGACGATAGTGAGCACTACCAACCACACATAATCCACAGGTTCAAGAATGCAAACATATACAGGTTTTGTGACATACAGAGGGTTTGATTTGCTCATCCATAGCTCATTCATGGCCGGGCACTGGGGAGGAAGGCTTCTTGCCCATGAGGAGCTCAATGCACCTAGAGGGGAGACAGCTTTGTGGTGTGCAAAATAGGGTCAGCGGGCACTGGGGAAGCAAACAAGAAGGCGGGTCTGCAGGCTGGGATACCCAAGTGGCTGTTTGTCCTTGCTCATTGCAGGGGGATTGGACTAGATGACCTTTAAAGGTCCCTTCCAACACAAACAGTTCTATGATACTATTTCCAGTGGGCCGAGGATCTCAAGGCACATTTCCCAGCAGAGGGAAGACCATAACTTTCCAGGGTCCCCATGGGAGATTGGTGTTTCCGCAAGCCACAGAGCTGCAGAAAGTTGCTGGAGGAGACAGCAAGGCTGGAGGAAACACTTCAGCCTCAAACAGCTCCTGGCAGTGGGCAGTGGCAGTTACATATTTATTTTTAATAATGGCTTTTCTGTGGCAAAGATTTGTCTAATTCCCATTTATTATTTTTTGTGTTCTAATAAACTATTGCATGAGAGTTTTGGAGCCTTTTGATGTATTTTAGTGTGCTTATCACAATATTTAATAGAGATCATTCTCACCTGAATTTATTTTTGCTTGAGATTTTTCCAAGGCTGAGAGTGGAGTTTGGCTTTTGTCCTGCAGACATGGAGAGATGCTAACAGTTGAGTTGATGGTGGAAGGGAATCTTTCGTATCGATATCTGTTTATAAACCAAAGTTGATTTTTACTTACACACAACTTACTTGAAAAAGCCTTACATGAAAAGTTACTACCATGGCACTTAAATGCAAATTTCATCTGCATCCAGTGTTGCCAATGATGGTTTGCAGGGGATAAATGGAACTTGGTTTATACTCCGATAGTACCTGAAAATTGTCCTGTTGTTTCTCTTTGTGCCACAGTGATGCATATCAGTTTAACAGGCACTTTGCTCTGCTGTGATGCATGAATCTGTACTAAGAGGTTATCAGACAGTGAGTGTATCTTCTGGCTTGTGTTTGATACTCAGATTGTCTTCCTGAGCTTAGTCATCACTTCATCACTGACGCTTCAGCAGTTCTTAAACCGTCTCAAAATGATCACGATCACAGACTAACAAAATGATAAGTTGCTTACAACTGAGAATAGCATATATCTTAAATTATTTGCTCTACAGTAATGTCTTTCACAAAAAAAATATTAAATTGAGTAACCACATCCACATATGCCTGTTTCTATGGGTATCTTCATAACCAATGCCTAAATATTTTAGCAAGCTAACATCCAGTGTGCAAATCCTAGTTGGAAAATACTGATCGCTTTGCACTTACCGTCCCATGAAGAACTGGGGCATCGCAATTAGGAATGTTCCAGCTGACATAATTAAGCAGCCTGCTCCAATTATTCTCGGCCTGTGAAGCTTTGCTCCAAAGTAGCTTACAAGAATTATGATTAGGAGGTTCCCTTTGAGAGTACAAAAGAAAAACTGAGTTTTATGGCTTGTTGATAGGAGATCCCCTAAAATAATGATTCCTAGTGTGTGGTATAGGCAGTGATTTCAGGGGGAGAGGGATGATAGCGTGGGGTTGGTGTTTCTGCCTCTTTCTAGGTATTCTTACGAGAGCCCAATGCCTTCTGTAATAAGAAAACCATGAACTTTGGGATAAGCAGCTGGAAAAGAGGAGGACTGTGCCAGCTGAAGAGAACAAACGACCAGCAAAGCAGGAAAAGAGGCAAACAGAGCTGTATACACTTAGGCTAAGTTTTCATTCCCATGGATACCATAAGTCCACTGAACACTCACAAGACAAATTCAGTAATCTGAAATCGTAAGACACAATGTCACGCTGGAAAACTTAGTGAAAGGGGGAAGGAGACGGACTGGACAATGAATGTAGAGCACAGTTACAGGTTTGTACTGTTGCTGCGAAATGAATCACGAAGGGCCAACACTTGCAGGGAAAGTGGATTGCTGAGAAAAGGAGAAAGTGGAAATCTATGCAGGTAAATCCTCATTCAACAATCAAAATTTCTGACAGTATTAATTAGCCAGACACTAAGCTTATCAAATTGCAAAATATTTAGGACTATGGTGAATAGCTTGTATTAGAAACCCTATCATATCTAAGATAATCATACTAACAGTCATGCTGATTTTTACTAGGTGAATCTTGCTCAGTTTTAATGGTTCAAGGAGATTCATACAACCATTTTTCACAAAAAAGTACATCACTGTTTTCTTTCTGAAACTGAAAATGGGTTTCTACAGTACATACCAATTTCAAAACTGCCATCAATAATGCCAACCAAAGAGGAAGGGATATCAAATCTTCTTTCTATTTGTGTGATAGTACTTTTTAGATAACTTCCTGACAGTGCTTTAGCAAAATAAACAAAAGACAATGCACCAAGAAATATCTGTGAAAGAAATTGAAAGTGATTAAAATCAGGCAGTACAGAAGGCTTTACTTTATGAATTATTTTTAGACAATTTTTACATTCCTATCTCTTCTTTTACCAAGTAACCACATTAATATTTCTCCTACTTTTTATGAAATGTTTGATTGCCAGTTTGTCCTTTTCTTATGAGCAATACCGATATAAACTGAGCTTGCTGCCAGCCACTGCTAATTGCAGGTAGATGCCGAAGCTACTGCTGCTTTGAAGGACAGAGACATGTATCACCCTTCTGATCTCTCTAAGGAGAGGATATCTTACACAATAACAATAAGGGTAAATGTTACTTGCGGTTTGGTGAGGAGGCAAGCTATCTGGGCACTTTTTAACAGAGGATTTTGCAATTGTCAGGATTTGAAAGTCCTGTTCTGGTAAGCTGTTCCCACTGAAGCCCAGGGTAGCCGTGAGGAAGAATTCTCTGCCTCCTGTTACATGGCTCCGCCAGTTGAACAATGACCTGCCAGACAATTCTCTTCTAGGCTCATCCTTTCCCCACCAGGTCTCTTGCTCTAAAATATGTATGTTTTCTTTTGAGTGCACGCTGTATTTTGCTGCGGGACAACCTTTTCTCAGCCCTTTGTTTTGCAGAGGCTGTTATTTTCTCTTAGTTATCACTGTATCTGTTTTAGTCTGTTAGCCTGAATCAGGAGTGGGCTTTGGAAATTAAACTCCCACCCCTTCGCCGTGCTTTAGTACTTCATGCAAACGTGCAGACTGAATTCCTTTTACACAAAATTAAACTGGAAGCTGTGCTCCAGCAGGGCATTACCATTACTTCCACAGCCAATGGCTCTTCAGTTTCTGGGACAAGACTAGAGTTGGTCTGAAGCAACTCCCCACCCTGCAACACATACAGTGGGAGTGCAGGGTCCTTAGTGCCAACTCTTTCACTCCTGCAGAGCTATTGCCTGAATTTGCCTTCACTGAATGTAGCCTTACTGAGTTGACGAGCTCCAGGGATACTCACATACCATGCAATTGGTCATGGAAACCGCAATATTGATTTCTACCTTCAGATACAGGTTGTATTGACTGAATATATAGAGATGTTCTTCATAAAACATGTAACTGAAGCACACGAAGTTCCGTCTGAACATGAGGAAGAACTTCTTCCCTCTGAGGGTGACGGAGCCCTGGAACAGGCTGCCCAGGGAGGTTGTGGAGTCTCCTTTTCTGGAGATATTCAAGACCCACCTGGACAAGGTCCTGTGCAGCCTGCTGTAGGTGACCTTGCTTTGGTAGGGGGGTTGGACTAGGTGATCCCCAGAGGTCTCTTCCAACCCCGGCCATTCTGTGATTCAGTGATTCTGTGATTTTCACTTTACTCTGCCTTTTTCCTGGCCTTCTTGCAGATATTTCTACTATCTCCAGCTCTCATAAGTCCTGAAAATTAGGTCTATGTGAACCTCCCTGAGAAAATACTCCGGCTGCCTTTTTCTGTAACCTTCAACAATCCTTGCATTGTCCTGTAAATCAAAAGGAAGAAATGAAAATAGAGTTTTTTCTTGGTTTTGTTTAGTTTGTTTGCTCCAGCTAATATTTTTCAAGTACATGGCACCAAGTTAGCATAGTAGCTTTCAAACTGTAAAAATGCAGCCTCAGAAACACTTAATGGAACAGATATTCAGCTGTCTTAAATACATGTACATTTTGGTACAGCTTGAAGCATTTAGTGCAAGTGAACGAGCTGTTAAAATTATGGATTAGAAATATCTAGCTTTAGTTAAAATCCTTGCCTTCTAATTCTGGTCCTATTTATTTAACAAGAATCTCTTGCTTCCCAGAAGCTGTGAATGCTGTTACTCATCAGGCTGCCCTGCCCCAGAGTGCGAATAACCATCAACTACGTAGCGTTACTCCGACCCTGGGTGAGAACCCTGCGGCTGATGAAAGCAAGCAGAGAATAATTTTGGCCAGGGTACCTCCATTCACAGGCATTATTCTTGGTTTGCAAGAAGCGAGTGAGACAGGATTATAATTCTGTGCTGGGACAGTGTCCATGGAAGAGGAAGGTCAGGCCTCTTCCTGTGCCTTTTTTTTTTCATTTTGTGTGGGAAATCAAGAGCCTCCTACTGCTGCCTACATTTATTTACTAACTTCTGATTTTTTAAGTTCTTCTCAGAGTCTGGAAATACCTCCCTACTGTAATCCACAGACTATAACATTAACAAGTAAGTCCAGAGAAATCAGGGTTTTGATTACCCAGAAAGCCTGTGCATTTAAAAAAACCCCTCAAATTACCAAACTTGAGGCTTTTTGTGTAATTTTTTTACTTTTTTTCTTTGTTTCCTACAAAATGGGTATCCTAGAAACAGCTACATGTGATCCGTGCACGCAAGAGACATGTGAACCAGTTAACCCAGGGCAAATAGAGCTGTCCTGATTTTTGGCAAACAGCAAAGCCATCACGTGACTTCAGTACGCCTTGGAGCTGTCCCAAAGCACCCTTGGATGGGTCAGGGCTATGTTTCTTGCATGGTCAAATGTCTTTCAGCATGCAGCTTGCTTCTTTCACAGGCTTTCAAATACATGGTCTGCTGCTTTCTCAGGAGTTGTCGTGTTACCTTTCTTCTGGTCCAAGTGTATACCTGCAGCATGACCTCTTTGATCATGTAGCCATAGCCTCAGCTAAGGGTCCCTATGACTGCCATGTAGGACTTCTGCAGCTTTCATCCAAAAAGACTGAAACCAGCACAGCAGCATCCAGAAAGAGTACAACTGATGCATTTTGACAAAATCACATAATCTTAGGGGTTGGAAGGGACCTCTGGAGATCATAATGCAACCCCCCTGCCAAAGCAATTTCACCTAAAGCAGGCTGCACAGAACCACGTCCAGGCGGGTTTTGAATATATCCAGAGGAGATTTCACAACGTCTCTCAGCAGCCTGCTCCAGTGCTCCATCACCCTCAAAGTAAAGAAGCTCTTCCTCATGTTCAGATGGAATTTACTCTGTTTCAGTTCTGTCCTGTAGCTGAACACCACTCATAAGGGTTCAGGCTAAACAAGTCCAGCTCCCTCAGCCTTTCCTCATAGGAGAGATGCTCCAGTCCCCTCATCATCTTCATAGACCTCCGCTGGACTCTATCCAGTAGTTCCTCATCTTTCTGGAACTGGGGAGCCTGGAACTGGATGCAGTACTCCAGATGGGGCCTCACCAGGGCAAAGTAGAGGGGGAGGAGAACCTCCCTGGACCTTCTGGCCACACTCTTCTTAATGCACCCCAGGATCCCATTTGCCTTCTTGGCAAGCAGGGCACACTGCTGGCTCATGGTTAACTTGTCATCCACCAGCACTCCCAGGTCCCTCTCCAAAGAGCTGCTCTGCAGCAGGTCAGCCCTGAGCCTGTACTGGTGCATGGGGTTGTTCCTCCCCAGGTGCAGGACCCTGCACTTGCCCTTGTTGAATCTCATCAGGTTCCTCTCTGCGCAACTCTCCCGCCTGTCCAGGTCTCGCTGAATGGCAGCACAGCCTTCTGGTGAATCAGCCAGTCCTCCCAGTTTTGTGTCATCAGCAAACTTGCTGAGGGTACACTCTGTCCCTTCATCCAGGTCTTTGATGAAGAAGTTGAACAAGACTGGGCCCAGTACTGATGCACTAGCTACAGGCCTCCAACTAGACCCAGTGCTGCTGATGACAACCCTCTGAGCCCTGCCGTTCAGCCAGTTCTCAATCCACCTCACTGTCCACTCATGCAGCCCACACTTCCTGAGCTTCCCTATGAGCATGTTGTGGGAGACAGTGT
>Ga0065711_1037592_pt1 | contig 19678 bp, 14 predicted proteins | sample Hoacrofraction12_FD_59098 | JGI IMG/M metagenome (GOLD analysis project Ga0065711, IMG submission 59098) | Hoatzin crop microbial communities from Cojedes, Venezuela - Epithelial fraction 12 v2 (version 2) | ecosystem: Host-associated > Birds > Digestive system > Esophagus > Crop | place... | reverse complement strand
GGAACAACCCCATGCACCAGTACAGGCTTGGGGCGGACCTGCTGGAGAGCAGCTCTGTGGAGAGGGACCTGGGTGTCCTGGTGGATGACAGGTTGACCATGAGCCAGCAGTGTGCCCTGGATGCCAAGAAGGCCAATGGGATCCCGGGATGCATTAAGAGGAGTGTCGCCAGCAGGTCAAGGGAGGTTCTCCTCCCCCTCTGCTTTGCCCTGGTGAGGCTCCATCTGGAGTACTCTGTCCAGTTCTGGGCTCCTCACTTCAAGAAAGATGAGGAGCTGCTGGAGAGAGTCCAGCGGAGGGCTATGAGGATGATGAGGGGACTGGAGCATCTGTCCTATGAGGGAAGGTTGAGGGAGCTGGGCTTGTTTAGCCTGAAGAAGAGAAGGCTGCGAGGGGACCTTATAAATGCTTACAAATACCTGAAGGGTGGGTGTCAAGAGGATGGGACCAGACTCTTTTCAGTGGTGCCCAGAGACAGGACAAGGGGCAATGGGCACAAACTGAGGCACAGGAAGTTCCGTCTGAACATGAGGAAGAACTTTTTCCCTCTGAGGGTGATGGAGCACTGGAACAGGCTGCCCAGGGAGGTTGTAGAGTCTCCTTCTCTGGAGATATTCAAGACTGGCCTGGACAAGGTCCTGTGCAGCCTGCTGTAGGTGACCCTGCTTGGGCAGGAGGGTTGGACTAGATGACCCACAGAGGTCCCTTCCAACCCCTACCATTCTGTGATTCTGTGAAAACCACACGGTGTCAATCAGGATGAGCAAATGGATGACAAGATGGAAACACTGTTTTGAGTCTTACAAAAAATGGGCAGGAAAAGACAATATTAAAGACTATATTTAAATCTCCCCGGATATCAGAACTGCACAACCAGTATTAATCTACTGTCACAGTGTTCTCAACTTCTAAAGAAAATCTTTAGTAAAACAGGTAGTAAAACAGATTTAGTGGCATAATACGGTCTCCGATAAAGCTGCTATAACCTGGCTCTGCAGTATGTATTACCCTGCTGTAATTATACTTGCTGCAATAGTATTTCCTTAGGGCAAATCCTCCCATGAAAGCCATGAGGGGGTTCTGTGTCGATGGCAGAAATGGTGTTATTTTTACTTCATTGTGGGGTTTTCTAAATGTTTCCATCTGTTAAGTAGAAATTTATTCTCCTAGGGAGAAAAGTAAAACTTGAATAGAACAGGGAAACTTTTCTGAATCTTTCTATCCTGTAGTTGTTGAGATCATACAGGAGAAGAAAGGCACAGGCATGAGTCACAGTCTGTAAATTCTGACAATTTTATAATGAAACATTTTCTTTTTTCACGATAAACAAAAGCTTAAGAGCTGGAATTCACCAGTAGTGACCAATACTTACTACAGCATGGTAAATCACTGCACAATCACTTCAAATGTCATAAATGATGCCATTTAGGCACTAGGTTGAGATGAGATTAGTACATGGCTGCATGTGCAATGGGGGACAATAGCAAGATGATTGTGCTTAAGAGATGGCAGCCCATTTCTGACAGCGAAATACCTCTGTTTTGCAGTTCTGTGCTAAGGTATTTCGCCCCTAATGAGCTGAGCACGAGCGGATTCATGCATCCTTCAGCCCTATACCTCACTTCCCCGACACAGCTGGGACAGGCAAGTTATGGCTCAGCCATACTGACTTATGGGTGCTGTGTGAGACTTTGAGGACTGTGGACATCCACCACAGAATGGAACATCTCCAAGGTCCCTGGTTTTTGGATGAGGCAGTGTGTGTTCAAGACTGACAGAGAAAAGAGCTACGTCCTGCACCTGGCCTATGCTGTGCGTGCAGATGTAGCTGAGGAATTAGGCTGCCAGTTCAGAGTAGGCAAAAAGGACCCAGAAAGGGCAGAATGTAGGTTGACTGAAGTTATCTGATTCTATTTGATATTTGGAGATAAAAATGTGTATGGGATATGTCAGGGAGACAACTTTATCCCTGGACCTGGAAGACACTCTTCTGTGTGCTTGAGTAATTCCCGTATCTGTATGGCAGGGATAATACCACTTAGTAAATATGGGACCTGTGGAGAAGAATTCATTAAAAAATGTGAGGTAGCCAGATAGTGATGTAATGACCTGCTCTTGAAGTATCTGAGGTGGATAAAGAAGGTCACAAGTATTCTGAGGGACAACTTGTTAAAAATACGCATAACCTGCTGCTCACACTGAAATATTTTGAGGTAATGATTAGATCAATTTTTTCAAAAATTTTGTGGGAAATCATATTACAGTTTGCCTTTAGGCTGTATTAAATCACAAATTATGACATCAATACATTCAATATATTATGTTCTATCAAAAAAAGAGAGAGAGAGTTCACCTGTTTGTCCCAGTGTGAGATGAAAACAAACTTTGGAAAACTCCATGTGTTTCTAATGGAAGAGAGGGTCTATTTATTTTTAGCTTTAGCTGGCAGATGTAGTGGAGGACCTATCTGAGGAAGAACAGTGGTTTCCTGGAGATCTGTCCATGCTCAGCTGCAATGAAAGTCATGTCAAAAGCTAAGTGTATTGCATTCATACCTTCAGACTGGGAACTGGATAATACCTTATGCTCTATGTGTAGATATATACAGAATTCTGTTAATGAAAAGTTCATGAAGAAAAACACCTGAAGCCAAAGCCGTGAAGTGCATACACTCTTCCTGGAAGTGATGCTTCCCTGCACCTATGACTCTGGGTTTCCAGCTTCCAAATACCTAGCGCAAAGCTAGCGGAAAAACGGAGGAATGCACTTTGCATCAATACGCTGATCATTTCTCAGCATGAAAACAGAAATGCAGAGGAAAAGCACTTGGCATTAAACCTTGAAAATGCAATGTCTGCTGTGGAGCCAAACACAAGAAGTTGTTGGTTTGGGTTTATTCAACACCGCACGTGAGGGAGGTACACATCATTTCAGTTCCCTCTCCTACTTGTTCCCCCTTCCTCCTGGTGGGTGTCACAGGCTGGGTCTCACAGTGAGCACTATGCTCTGCTCTCTGCTAAGCCAGCACTCACTTCCAAAACGGAGGACTGCCTGGCTGACATGCTGCAAACACACAAGCTTCTCAGCTCTTGATTGCAGGAGAAACACTACATCAGGATTTGAGAACGGAAATAACCCTGCAAGATGATGTTTATGTCTGAGAATGAAGCTAAAGGTGAATGCAAATGAGTAGGATGTAGCTAATCAAATTCCAGTTTTATCAGTACATTCCTTCGTCTGCTCATAAAATATTACAGACTGAATGGCAGAGGAGAAATCATGTTAGGTCGTAATCTTCTCTTTGTCAACATAGATAGCTTCCTGTAGCACATCTACTGTTTTTTCTACTAGTGTTGTAATTGTCCCAAGAAAATGTATCATCAGCCCCTTCAGAAAAATCATCTCCTTCTGAATGGATTGCACTTTGAAAGAGTAAGCAAGAAAAAAGTTTAGATTTTGTTCTCTTTTGTTTTTCACTTTCACATTCGTTAGAAGGCAGATGGAGGTGAAAGAAAGGCCATACTTAACAGAAGGAGACATGTAACAAGTGACACATTGAAGGCTGATATGTTAATGCCTTTTTTCTTCTTTTTTTGGCTCTGGTTCTCAAAAAAGCAGTTGTTTCCAGAAGCTTATCAACGTTAATATTAACAAAAAAAGTTACAAGACTGACCAAAGGCAAAAATCTTTTGAATAACAATTAGTCAAGTTCAAGCTTTTATGTTATGTTGAAATACTCTCCAGACTACCATACTAGGCTGAATTATCCAAGAAGCTTACTAAGGGCTTCTATCTCAGAATTTAGGGCCTGTAATAATTCACTTGCTTAATATTAAATTACTTATTTGGAGTGGATTTACTGAACACCCTCTCTAAGAGACCCTGTAATAACCCCTGACAGGCAGCGTGGGGCTGTGCAGCGGCTGCTCTCCACAAAGCTGCAGAGCCTGGCACAGGTAGGACTTGCTGAGGGAGCCCCTGGGCTATGGGAAAGGAGCAGCTCAAGGTGGAGGAAAGCCAGAGATGCCTCCCTTGCCTGCAAGAGGCAAGGCGGCAGCATGGCATCAGAGGCTGTGGTGAGGAAGACTATGGGCAGCCTAGGAAAGTAGGGGGCAATTGCCAGAAGGCTGTGTGTTGAGGTAAATTTTGGCCAGAGGAAGCCAACACAGGCAATCTGAAAAGTGTATCTTCGAGAATTCATGAAGTGCAGAAGAAATTTCAGAGGACAAAGAATTACAGACATGGTTTCTATCTTCAGAAAGGGAATAAAGGAAGCCCCTGAGAATTTTAAAGACGCCAGCATAATTTCAGTACCTGAGAAAATCCTGGAACAAATTATTACATGATTGATTTATAAGCACCTAGAGAATAATAAGGTGATAAGAAACAGCCAGCATGGATTTGTGAAAAACAAATCATGTCAAACATATCTGATTTCCTCTCTTGATAGGCCTCCTGGATAAGAGAACAGTTGCTGTGACATCTTCAGCAGGGCTTCTAACACAGCCCTGTACAATATTCTCTAAGATTTCCTAGCACAGTGGGAGATGGCCTGGTTGAAATTACTGTACAGCAGATATGTTGTTTGAAAAAATATAATCAGAGTGATTCACATTCTTATCAACACTCTCTATCAAACCAGACAAGCATTTTATATGGGCTCCCACAGGGGGCTATCTTGGGCCAGTTCTGTTCAATAGTTTCATTAGCAGTTCAAATGGTGGAATAGCATGTGTACTAATTTGCTGATGACACCAAGCTGGGAGGGGTTGCAAGCTCCGTGGAGGACAAGTTTAGAATTTGAAATGATCTTGACAAATTGGAGAAATGGCCTGAAATCAATAAGATGAAATGAAATAAAGACAAGTACAAAGTACGGCATTTAAGAAGGAAAAAATCAAATGCACAAATATAAGCTTGGGGATACCAAGAAAGAAGGATCTGGGATCACTCTGCAGAAAAGGATCTGGGGTTACAATGAACCACCATCTTAACATGAGTCAAAAGCAGGAAGCTGCTGCTTAAAAAGAAAAATATTGTCAGATGTATTGGTAGCAGTGTCAGATAAGATATGGGAGTTAATAATTTGGTTGCTCACAGTGCTGCTGGAATACTGTGTCCAGCTTTAGTTCCCTTCTTTGAGAAAAGAGTGTCCACAGAAAAAGAGCAAGAATGCAAAAATTCAGACAACCTGGCTTCTAAGGAAAGGCTGGCATATACAGTTTGTTTTCTTGTAGGAAAATGAAAGACAGAAGGGTTATAATAATGGCCTTAAAATGAATAAAAAAAAGAAGACTTTTAATTGGACAGTGATTAACTGTCTTTCTTGTCTATCGAAAACAAGGATAATAGTTAGACTTGCAATAATGCAAATTTATGTTATATATTAGGAAGCATTTTCCAGTTCTCATACTAGTAAGACACTGGAAAAAACCTTTAAGGAAAGATTTTACATTATCTTCACTGGAGGTTTAAGAAGAGATTTGGCATGTCTCAGGAGTGCTGTGACAGTACTTCGTTCTGCTGTAACACAGGGGTTTGGCTTAAAAGTTATCTTGGAGTTTCTTTCATTCTTGCAATTGTATGATTTCTGGAAAGCTTTTCCTCATAGTCTGCCTACTTTTTTAAATGTGTGCTCTACTGTCTTTCTGCTGCCCAGCAGAGAAGGACCTTGGGGTGTTGGTCGACAGCCGGCTGAACATGAGCCAGCAGTGTGTCCAGGTGGCCAAGAAGGCCAACAGCATCCTGGCTTGTGTCAGGGATAGTGTGGCCAGCTGGAGTAGGGAGGTGATCATGCCCCTGTACTCGGCACTGGTTAGGCCGCACCTCGAGTGCTGTGTTCAGTTTTGGGTCCCTCACTACAAGAAGGACATTGAGTTGATGGATTGTGTCCAGAGAAGGGCAATGAGGCTGGTGAGGGGTCTGGAGAACAAGTCTAATGGGGACTGGCTGAGGCACCTGGGTTTGTTTAGTCTGGAGAAGAGGAGGCTGAGGGGAGACCTTATTGCTTTCTACAACTACCTGCAAGGGTGCTGGTCTCTTCTCCCAAGTAACTAGCAATAGGACAAGAGGCAATGGCCTCAAGTTGCATCAGGGGAGGTTTAGATTGGATATTAGGAAAAATTTCTTTTCTGAAAGAGTGGTCAGGCATTGGAACAGGCTGCCCAGGGAAGTGGTGGGGTCACTGTTCCTGGAGGTGTTCAAAAAATGTGTAGATATGGTACTTTGGGACATGGTTTAGCAGATGTGGTGGTGTTGGGTTGACAGTTGGACTTGATGATCTTCGACATCTTTTCCAACCTTAATGATTCTATGATTCTGTGTTTCCAACAAAAGATGCTTTGATTTAGGGATCTCACTGAAGTCAGCGTTGGGAATCCTGCTAACTAACTGCTGCCCCAAAATGGGATTTTCAGGAGACAAATTCAAAATGTCTTTACTCTGGTAACTGTGAAAGGCTGGGATTTAAGCTCTCTTCTGAAAATATATGGTGGAATCCATGTTACCTGGCTCCTGCTAGAGAGCAGATGTTGGTATTTGTATCAGACAAAGGTGGGTTGAACTGACTCTTGTTAGAATGGCTAATTGTCCATTATATTATTTAAAGAGTGCTGTAGACTGTTTATTTGGTGCTGTTAACTGGTTATATTTCATTTGATAATCACATCAAGTAAAAAAAAATGTCATATTTTTTCATTACACCAAATCCCTAGGTTAGTTGCTTGCTCTAGGCTAATCCTGTTAAAGCTGCATTTTGGCAGAGACACTTCTGGCAAGGGAAAATCCAGAGACAGGACAAAACTCTGTCCTGCCAAGCATGGTCTTGGCTGGGATTACAAGGTTATTAAAAACTGTATAAGTAGCCAGCAAAGTGCAAATGTCCGTTGCACAGTTTTACAGGTAATTGGCTTGCTAGTAATGCTGTCACTGGCACGGAGAGGACCTGGATCACACACAATATCTAAAACAATAGTAGGATGCCCCACAGGATTCCCATAATGTGACAGAGCATCAAACCTCATCTATGGTCATACCTAAAATTCAAAATATGATGTGGGTGATTCCTGCAAGAAATCCGCGCAGACCCAGTAATCCAGTGGGTACCAACAAACCACCTTGCAACACATGAAACAAAACTTAGCTGCAAAGAATGCAAATTCTTCATCTATATGCATTCAGAAAAATGCAGCTTGTCATCCCTCAAACGCATTTGGCCACAGCAATCTGTGATTTTCTCCCCATCACATCGGTGCCAGGCATGTAAGGGTAGCAATGCTCGGGAATTTCCCAGGATTCGGTAGGCTTCTTCCTGGAATTTGCCATACCTGTGCTAATATATTAAGTCCTAAAAGGCTTGCAAACTGTTTTTTTCATCACTTTCACTAGGCCGCACTGCCAAGGGAGAGATCTGCAAAAGCAGCCGCTACTTTGCTATGTTTCAGATGGGCCTTCAGGCAACCTGAAATCCCATTTCAGTCAAGGGACTTTGGGCTGCAGAACATGCCCTCTCCCTCTCTGCTTTGCCAGAAGAGAGATGTGATAGTCCTCTGGGAACGTGCGTTAGTCTGTCTTTTCTTAGGTTGAAGCTGATGATAGCTGAAGGTTTGGGGTTAATATTTACCAACTCGCTTGCTGTATATACTTATGTATATCTCTGTGTGCCTGTCTGTATCTTGTTGAGAAGATCTTACCCCTTCCCCCATTTATTTTAACTTAGGGAATAAGTAACTCTGAAAGTTTTTTAAATAAACCTTGTAGATCCAAGGTAGTAATTTGGATAGTGAGGCTGCAGCCGGGGTGGAAAGAAATGGCAGTGCTGCCATCCCCTGGGGTGCCCTGTAGCTTTCGAGGCTCTGGGCTCAGGGGTGCTCTGAGAACATACTCGCACAACCGGCATGAGCATATTGCTGGTTGGGTGTGCTGAAGTTGATGTTTCAGAAAACCCTATCTGCCTATGTTTGTCCATTTGGCACAAATACAAGACCATACAGCCCTTTTTTTTATATTCGTGTGTCAACATTTGGGAAAGCCCACAGCAGCTTGGTGGGCTTGTTGGTTCGTGGGCAGCCCCACGAGGTTTATCGGTGGTGTGGCTACACAGGCAGCGTGAGACAGGAGCCGTGAAGAAGTGTGCTTGTGTGTCCAGCTGTTTCCCCAGACATCACAGGCTTTCTGTAAAATGCACAGGGGGATGGATGTATGGTACCACAGCAGCCTTCCCATACGTACAGACCTGGCTAAATCCTTGCTCAGAACCCTTTACTTCATTAGCCTTTGGGGATTTATCGACCTTATCAACTTCTTGTAAATGAATGACTCGCTTTATGTTTTTCAGCAGATGGCTGAGACTGTAAGTGAACCGGTTCACGGTGTGTGTTTGACATGCAGGATTAACTTCTCTCTGGGGGCTGAAGTCATTAAGAAAAATCTTTTTTTTTCCTTAATCTAATATTTACTTCTCCTGATGCACAGGTATTCTTACTAATGACTCTAATTATATAATTTAAAGTAGCCAAAGCCTGCTTTATTAGTCTCCTACCTGACGGCACATTGTAGGTATTGCCTGGCAAAGAAGCCATCCCTGTGTTACTCTGAGCTCCGCAAGTAGAAAAGAACCGTGATTCTTATGGATGACTGAACTATTTTGATTACTTATGGTTATCATATGGTGCATCAGTTTTACAGATTTCAATAGTTATTTCAGAATATTAAATGTGACCTAGTCCAGCTCCATGTTTATTTTTATTCTGCTTTTAAAATAAAATAAAAGTGTAATAATAGCATTTCTTCATTCAAATTTTCTGAATATTTCTCCAGTCACTCATGGAGTCAAAACCAGATGTGGGGGAACCCTTCTGTTCTGGTTTTGTAAGAACCTGAAAAGTTATACACAGAGAGAAAGACTATACAAACAATCCTCAATTTTTAAAAAAAAGGCTGTAAGCAGAAAAAAGTCCACAGATATGAGTTATATTACCTGGAAAACAGTCTGAATGAGACTGAATGAAGTGACATCATTTCAGGATGACACAAGATCATAACAGAAAATCAAAAGACCAGTAGAATTCCTAAAGAATCTAACAACATTGCCAAAAAGGTCACATAATGAAAGATGAAACTGAATGTAAGACAGATAGTTGCTGTTAAATTAGCTAATAGAAATGCAAGACAGAAGAAGGCCGCATCTACCTCAGTGCTACAGTACTCTAAAGCAAATAAATCAGAAGAGAGAATACGAGCATCACCATGGATATCTCACTGAAGAATTTTCAGCAGGAAATAAGAAAGCAGATCAAATAAATGTTAAGCCGTGTCAAGAAGATGACAAAGAATAGTACCAACTCAAAAGTCCAAATGCTTCTGCTGCAAGTCACTGAAGGCCCACTAACTAACTTAGAAGGGGGTCTCTAGGATGCATAGCCTCAAATATTACAGCTAAAAACATATCAGCTGAAACCAGAGAAAAGGGTAATACAAAAAATATGCATAGGATGTATTCTCCCATATGAGGAGATCTTGTAAATGTTAGGACTGACAAATGAGCAAGCTTATAACACAGAAAATAGCATAGCAAGCGGTCTACTACTGACACTTTCAAACTTAAGAAAAGCAACCACCCTTGTAGAAATCAGAAAATCCTCAAAGACAATTATTTCCATGCATTATACAGCTGTCACGTGGCATTCACTGCTGCAAAGCGCTCTTGAAACCTTAACAAGAGTTAGAAACTTCTGTAAGGAATAGAGCAAGTGGCCTTTATCGCTCTCTGTTGCCCTGCCACAGGATGGGAAGCGGCTCTGCTGTTGTACCACAGGTCCTTACACATCACAGCTGCCAGCAGCCCGAATGAGATTAACTCCTCTTGTATTAGCCAGGATGAAAAATGCGCAAGGCATATATGCCTTCCCGCTTTCCATGGCTTGCCTTGCGACGGAGAACAGAATTCCTCTGCACATGCAGTAGTGCCTAGCCTCATTTTTGGAGATACAGAGCTTAAAACCAAAGATGCTGCACCAAACCAGTTAGCTGCTGGCCATCACTGGAGGCAAAAACTGGATACAATTGGTCTGATTGCATGTAGTGTAAGACCTCAGGTTTCTGCCAAGCATAGTTGTCATTTACTCTTCTGGGAGGAGACGGGAATATATAAGCACTTAGTCATTGCATATTCTCTTTGAATTCTTTTCCTTCTAATATTCAGATTGCTGAAGCCTGGTGTGAATTTTAAATTAAGGAACTAGTGGGGAGAATGCATTTCTTTTTGTTAATGGCTTTTCCTTTCAAGCCACATTATTATTCAGTTGCCATGGTTTATCTGATTTTGTAAAGTACCCAGGGAGATATGACAAAGATTGGGCACTTGGAAATACACTGATAGATAGACTTAGTATATCTGTGAAGGGTAGAATATTAACATTTTCCATGCTGGTGGCCGCCCACTGCCTTGGAGCTAAAATTCAGACCCTTTTTCTGTTATTTGTTGAGTATATTAAATAATTGCCAAGAAATCTTACTTTCTACAGTAAGACTATTTACTGTTAAAATTCGAACTTAACCAGAAGAGAACAGACACCCAGCAGAATTATTTATTTCTTCTCTAGAAGCAAAAGTATTTTTAAAGTAAAGAACAAATTTTGGTTTCAAATGTAAGCTTCCCAGTGCTTGCTCGTTTGTGTTGCTCTTGCTTCAAAAGCTGCTGTGTGTTAACTCTCCTACACTCATTAGGAAAGCATATATGCGGTAAAGCTCTGTGCACTTCAATTCCCACAGCCGTCTCCAGAGCCCACCGGTCCGCTGCAATCTCAACATCTTATTTACAAGTCCTCTGGTGTGGGGAAAAAAAAACCTCAAAAGGAGATTTTGTATCTCAACCTGTATAAGTCTGTAGTCCCCAAAATCCAGCATGCTCCACCCTGAACAGAGATTTTGTTGGCTCCAACAAGAGTGCCATCTCCAGAATGCAGGTCTTCCTGCACCAAGCTGTAGGAGGGATGCTCTTGGCAGCCTTGTCTGCCACCATCTCACATTGGTCTTAGAGATTTTCTGGACTATCATCAAATGTTATTAAATGTACTACAATAACCCAAACTAGTGCAAATTACGGCATGTGCCTGGAAGACGCTGTACCAGGCGCTGGCTGGCTGTGCAAGCTGAAAATCAGCTCATTTAACAAGCTCAGTTCTCCATCTTGCCTTTTGCCTACATATTTTGAGGAATTTTTACCATCCCAAAACGCTCCTTATGTCAAGCTCTTGACACATACACTTGGGTTGTGTGCAGCCAACCTGCTCTTTTGCTGGGTGGCCTCTTAATCAAGATGAATAACATGATCAATTGTCAAGCAGAAATAGGATCCAGCCCTGCACGCATCTACTGCCACGTGTGGAAGTGCCACTGCAGAGAGAGCTTGCTCCTGCAAGGGGGTGGGCACCACGCTTCTGGCCTCGCCGCGTACTTGGCCTCGCATGAAGCACTTAAACTGTGCTTCAGGCTCAGAGGAATAACTTGTGTGGTTAAGCCATAAGCTTGTATTTCAGAGCGTTATTGCTCATGGCAGGTTGCTCAACGTCTTGCAGGATCAGTTCCACAAGGGTGCAGGCTGTGCGGGTGGGTAGAAATGAGTGTAGGAGGGAGGCTGCACTGCGTCCTGAGATTTGGAATGAGAGCATTGCTTCAGCCTGCACATCAAGTGGAAACAGCTTTGTTTTGTAAATGATAAAAATCACATCGTTCCAAAATATTTATATTAAGTACAAACACTATACACTCAGGTAACCACAATCAGCCAATACTGATCTGCTGTGTTTTTATAGGAGGGGGTGTGTGCTTATAGGTGCATCTGCATTTGTTTATATAGGAGTTTTATACCCATTTGCATCCACCCCCCCCATTTGAATAAAAGATTTATAGTAACTGACCATGGGTATGGCTTTGATTTTATCCTGCAAAACTATCAGGATAATCTGGTATTTCTTACTACCATTTACTTGCTAGAAATTGAAACCACATTAATGGACTTTTTGTATCTTTCAGCTTTAATCACTAAGATTACACTACAATCAAAGGCAATTAATTATAAATGTAGGAATATGTTGCATTATAATCCATAGGAGAAAAGTAGTTTACAAAAATCTCCAATAATAATATATTTTCTACTTCAAATCTAATATATTACAAATCAGTCACTCTTCTGCTTGTAATACGCTTCTTCCTAGACTCTAATTACTTTTAAGCTCAGTGAGGTATCCAGTTGAGATAAAATATCCCTCTCTGAATCCATCTTCTATCAGCAGAAATACAGGCACAGAGCCTTTTGGCTTCAATGCAGAAGACCATGTTCATCCTTGCAGGACGAATTCCAGAGCTCTTGACTCCTTACTTTCAAAGTTGTTCAAGAGTGATTGCAAAAGACACAAGCAATGCTCTTGGTTAGACTTGGAAGGTGATCCAAGCTTTTGTCAACAGAGCAAAAATCTACCTTGTTCTTGATCAGGCAAAACTTTAAAAAATAATGTTCTTGTAATCTGTGGTGCATTTCAGGCTCACATCCTTTCTTTGCCAAGTCAATTAAAAATAGGTACTGCTACATTGGAAAGAACTCAAAGAAAGGCAACAAAGACTGATAATTACAAAGTAGACCCATGGCCTCCAGGGAGAAATAAAATAAACTTAGCACAGGACATACAAAGCCACCACAGAAAAGCAGCTCCAAAGAGACAGCGTAAACTATCCAGAAGGTAACATCAAAAGAAAGAGCAGGAATTGTTTTGGGTAGCCAGAGTCAAGCCTTTTAAAAAGAACCTGTTTTGTTAAAACACTGGGATTGTTAGGGATGGAGTTATTTAAACAGCTGAGAGGGTGATTTTCTAAGGAACCTTGGTGAGGCACAGGAACCAGGTGCTCCAAGCCCAATCAGGTAAAACACAAAAGGTAACACAGAGCTACAGTAACAGAGGGACAAAGCATACTGTACTACTAGAAGGAGGCTGATTGCATGGCTGAAGTTGACAGAGGGTCAGAGATCTTGCCTTAGAAATCAAAGTTAAAAAGGCTGAATAATTGATACAGTAGGGAAGTAAAAAAAGAGCATTTCAGATGGTTACTTGTTTCTAGGGACATAAACTACCGTACAGAGTTTAATTAGGGATATAGGACAGAGTGATGTGCTGAGGCATCAGCTCGAGTGCTTTGCTTCTGCAGGCAACTATGACAAATGCTCATTAGTAGTTGTATCAACATACAACCTTTAAGCACTTAGTTCTCATGGCCCCCCTAAATTCTTCCATGTGATCCAAAAGGACTACGCAGAAAGATGGAGGCTTGAAGATGAGGATGGGTACATTTGGGCCACGTGCAGGAGCAGCAACACCGTGAGGCTGAAGCGGAGCCTCAAGAGGGACGTCTCCACTCATGCACAGCTCCTCAAGCGGCAGGTACAGAGCTTCCCCCAGGGGTGAGGGGAGCTTCTGGGCACTTTATCCAGGACAGAAAACCTGCAAAGGCCATAAAGCGGACCAGAGAATCAGCCAAAAAGGAAACGGCTGAAAAGAGGAGTATGTGTGTCTTTGGCTTTGTCACTCTGAGACATGATGTGATTCACAGCTTGGACTCTTGTGCTGGTTGCCTGAAGCAGCCCTTCCAAGCAAGAGCAGCTGAAAGGTGGAGGCAAAATGGTTGTGTAAAAGGAGTACCAAGGTGGGAAAAGGCTGACAGAACGGGAAAGAGGAAATAGGGAAGAACGATAGGAAACAGGAATCAATATCAATCTGTAGGTTAAGGGGGTAGGAAACTTACCTGTAAACATCAGGTTTCTGTCAGGAACTTTGCAGAAGAACATTTACTATTTACTTCAATTGGTTAAGCATAAACATCTGGTGCCAGGTGAGTGCCTTAGGCTTTCCCTCTCCTTCTCCTTTGAAGGAGTATGGCATAAGTCCTGCGGCGCATCTGCTGCCTGCGCATTGATGTCCTGAAGACACCCAAGCGGTCTCAGGCCACCAAACCCTGTATCCCATCTCCAGCGACTGCTGGGAGCTGACACCAGCCCTCGTGTAGACACCTGCATGCAGGGGCCTCAGTGTAAGCGTGTGTAGGTGTCTCTGAAGCTGAATCCTATCCTTCGCCAGCAAAAGGCACTGGTCACCACTGGGTTTAGGTAGCAGCCACATGGACAATTTTGGGAGATACGTTTGGCTGGCTACAGGGATAGTTTGATCAGGCACATCTCTACCTCTCTGTTGGTATAGACCTAAAGCACTGGACTGTACACATGGGCCGTATAGCCCTGGACAGGAGGTAATAGGCAACACTGCTCCAGGGGATGGAATAGAGGAGTATCTCCTGGTACCACGCTGCAGGTCCTGAAGATGAACTAAACCTTGTGTTAGGCAGGAAAACAGCACACAGGGCTTCCCCCACCAATGCTCTACAGGGGCTTCTTTGTAATAGGGGCAGGACCACAGCCCTTTTGCAATCTAAGGTGGCAGTTAGTGAGAAATCAGTGTTGCAACTAACAACTAAGATGAATCTTTAATATAATCAGGACAGCTAGAGAAAGAAGAAAGCATTTGTAGCAGGTTTCCTTATGTGTGAAAGAAAGTAAGATGTTTCTCAAGCTGACAAAAAAAAACCAAAACAACAATCTAAAAAACAGTGATTGAACTGGAAGCGTAAGCTTCAGTTTCAGGTTTGAAGAGCCAGGGGGACTGCCCTGTCCTGAAGAGCAGGTGTCAGTGCCCAGCAGTCCCTGTGCTCATCAGTCTAAAGAGGGTGGCCAGGAACACGAGGGGGACCCAGGAAAAAGCTAAGACAGTGGATTATCTGTAAAGGACAATCTGACATCTCTCAAAAAGCAGGCACTGTAGAGAGGCTTTGCTCCCCCGTGCCCTCCCCAGATCCCTGCTAGCCCTGGCTACAGTAATGCCAGGAGAAGACACGTACAGGTAAGGTGTCTGGTGAGGCTGTTCACGTATTGGTGACTGCAACAAACAGTTCATGTAGAGTATGGAAAGCAACAACCCGCAGGGTTATGGAAGCATCAGGTGTGGAAATATAGTCTGGCAGATGAGCATACACCCATGGTATGGAGCATATCCATCAGGGTCACTTGAGACAGGTTTGCCTACATCTGGCTCTGTGGTTCTCAGCTCAAGAGAGCTGCCAAGGGCAATTTAATGGGCTGCCCAAAACAAGAAGGGCACTTTTATCTGTAAGCTTCCCCTAAGAAGTGAAAAACAATGCATTTTTTTATTCCTATGCCAAAGTTATCCAGGAAAATCACCCCTCTATTAGTACTTAATTGAACAGCACTTGTTTTTTTAATGATCTTCTTGTCTCTTGCCTGTACCCTGAGGAAGGTTCCTGAGACTGATCAGAGCAATCATGTAACCCTCCCACTGCCTACATGTTAACACTCCAACAAATGCTGTGTTTTATTAAAACACCATTATAGCCCCTTAGTGACTTTCAAAAATTAGGTCATTGCCAGATCAATGCAGCTATGTTTACTTCATTTCAGGGATTGATTTTGGTGCTTTAGGAAGATAAGCAAATGGCTGATAGGAGTTGACTGTCTTTGGCATTGCAGTACTGAGTAGTTTGGCTGCAGGCTGAACTAGTAAATCTCTGCATTTTTAAAATTTCATTTCTAACCAGTCTTAGGGCAAAATTTTTACTCCCAACCTGCAAATGACATTTTGATTCGGGTACGGTTCTTTTATATGCTGAGAACTCCCATTGATATACAGAAAAGACAATATCAGAGTCAGGAGCGACACTCCAGATCCGAGAACTGCTATTGCTCTTACGATACCCTTACATGCTATGAAATGCCTCTGTAAGGAATTGGCACACAGCATTCGCGTTTACCATCATTCAGCGGCTTCCGTAAGAGATGCGCTCTGGTTACAAGTGAGAAAAGTTCCAGTTACCAGCCCTGCGGGCTCAGACTGGGCTCTGCGGTTCGAGCTGCCATCTTTCCTTCTCACTGGTGACTCATTTCAGTCCTCAGAGTCACTTGTGTACATCTGTTTTCCTGTGGCCCAGATGCAAAAGTGTTAGGATTCAGTAAATGACTCAGCTGATGATGTTTTGCAATGAAAAGCATCCGGCTAATATCCCATCACGGTGCTGGCTGTTCTGGGATAACAGGACTAAAACTGTGTAAAGAAAGAAGTAGTTTTACCAATCCAGGAAGCACTGATGACCCTAATATACAGGCTGTGTATATGGTAAAACATAGAATCATAGAATCATTAAGGTTGGAAAAGACCTCTAAGATCATCAAGTCCAACCGTCAAACCATCACCACCATGCCTGGACTTCTAAGTCCACCACTTAGAAACTGCTCAAAAGGCTGTGTAATTATTTCAAGGTATAAAGCACGGTATTATATACAGTTGCTTTTCAGAGCAGTATAAGGCTAGGGGCTGCCAAGCTGTTACACGATTCTCCCTGGCTATGGCACGCGCCCGCTATGGATGGCTGCCTTCATCCTGTGGGTCTGCTGTAGGGTGAGCCCCATGCTCTTGCGTGGAGAGCCTCTGCTGCTGCGGGGAGCCAGGCAGGCACCGCGGGCTTTGGGCACGCAGGCCACTGCCAGAGCATCCCCGCAGACAGAGGCATCCTGCTGCCTTCCTGGTGCATCACGCGGTGCTAAGAGGCCTCTCCTGCAAGACATTTATCCAACAGAAATGAGGCTTTTCATCTGACCCGTTTTTATTATTACTATTGTTTATTTTACCACACAATACCTGGAGGTGCAAAATATATTTAGCTGGAAAAAAATAAGGGTTTATGGCATTCTGAATAGCTTCCCATAAAAAAAAAATTCATTTCCCAGAAGACATAAAAGTCCTGAATCTCTCATAAATCACCCCAAGACATTTTTGTTGCAAAGTAATTGAGAATCCAGAGCCTCTTAACCTTCTTTTAGCCCTATTTTTCATCACATCTCCTACAGATGAACAAAGTCCTGCTTGTGGTAAGATATCGTATTTAATACATTACCCTATATGCCCTTGCTGGACCTCAACACTTGCTTTCCAGTACTTTCCAAGGTAATACAATTTATGCTTTCCTTAAATCTCTTCCAGTGCTAGTTTTTTTTTAGTAAACCACAGTCAGCTTTAGGAAGTCCAGCTTTAACAGAAGTGATCAAATAGCTACTCCATTGCCTTGGGCTTCTTAAAGCGGTGCTTGAAAGGGAGGATGTGGTGATACTGATAATGGGATATGGCGTCCTTTACTTCCAAGCTCCCAGGTTGCAACCAATGCTCTTTGAGGCCACTCTGACCGGAAAAAATATACGAAATGTTCTTGTAGCCACCTTCATTTTCTTATGGCCCATTTCTTACTGCAAAAATGTCTCCCACTGCAATGGGCGGAGTTTTCCTGCAGCCTGAGCAAAGGGCAGCAGGTGAAGATGAGGAGGGCAATGCTTGTAGGACTTGTGACAGTGTGTATGAAAGTACCCTCTGTTTTCATTGGCTCTTTATTATCACCAAAACAGTTGAAAAGTAAACTGAAGGAATAAAAGGAGGAATAACAGTGAGATTATCAAATGCATTATATTTTCAAAATTTTAATGGTTTGCAAGGTGGTCTCACTACTTTACAAGACTGTCATTGTTTCTGAACATTTAAACTTAGTATGGGAAGGGAAATGTCTTAAGACCCTTTTCTTTTAAGGATGGTGATTCTAGCTTAGGTGAATGCTGAAAGACATTGGCAAAGCAGCGTGGAAAAGCTGTGCTGAACAGCTTGAGCCATAGGTTCTCTCCGAGAATGACATTCACGCTGCTCCCAAAACCCCACACCAGATGGAATATCTAATGCTTTGAGGGTCCTGGGATATGCAACACAACCCACACTGTGCCTGCCCATGAAAGGACAAACTACTTCTTAGCACAAAGAGGATGCAGAGACTTCTTGGACTGTCTGTAGGTCCAGGTCTACAGGTCCCACCTTTGAGACAAGGCAGAATTTATTTTCCAGACTTGCCAATGTAACACCTTCAGTGAGCCAATTCAGCATTCCAGAATAAGCCCTATTAGAGCTAATGTGGAATTTAAGGGAGGCAAGGGGCAAATTGCAACCTGTATAAATTTGTCTCCTTTTATGCTTTCAACAGAAGTGTCATACTTCAACTCACTCTCCTCACCTGGTAATGCTCTTCCCATCCAGCGACACCACAGATCATCTCCAGGACGGCAGGTGTACATGGCAGAAAAATTCTGCGCAGCCAAGGGAACTGTGTTGTGTTAGTCCCAAAGGTTTGGCATCAAGTGAACTGATCTTAACAGCAATATTCTGCTGCCCCCCAGGGGAAGGAAGGAACATGGATGGATGGGCTCTGAGTGACCTGTACCGCTTCACCTCCAGCTCCGGAGCTGAGCTTCTGCTCCTGGATCTGTTTTGTCCAGCCTCTGTGCCTCTGGGAAATGGTGTTTCAAACCGCACTGCTTAAAGGACAGAGCCAGAGGCTGTGAAAGCAGTGGGTGCTGCACGACTCTTTATTGCCATTTCACACAATGAAACGCTGAACGATGATTGCTTACCTGGGTGTGCGACGACAAAGGCAAGCTAATGCATATGTATGAGAAATCTAACTGTTCGCAGAAACAGCAGTACTAATGTCAATAGGCACAAGAATAACTTTCTGTTGCCAGAAAACATACATTATTTAGCAATAATACATGTGCATAAATAAGAAAGTGCACTGAGTATATTTGTGCCTTATTTCTTTTGCTTCTGAAAAATATTTGTTAGCGGTACAAAAAAAGCGTTGTTCATGAAAATACACAAGGCTAATCTACTACACAATTGTCTATACATTCACATAAAAATATTGTGTTCAAAATAATAGAATTACCCTGTTTAGGACCATTCTAAATAAATGACCTCTGAAGGCCACAGTAGATGTCATGGAAACTGGGGCTTCCATGTATTTCCAAAAGAAAACTGTTGTCCCACAACTGCCTCCTGTATGCACACCCAGGCATCTCTCCTATATTCAAGGACATTGCATGTTGCCCAGTCAAATGTTAAATGACTCTGGAAAATTACTTCGGTCAGTTTTATTTACTCCTCAGTGACCAGTTTCTTTACCATAAGTAGATACCACCATTTGCATGTACCGTTTGTATTTATCTGTGTGGATTTATACTGGATCGTGGTGTTACTCTGCTGCCAAAGGACCGAGAGCTCAGTTATTGGAACACACGAAGAATGAGAACATGATATCGAACCCCTTGTGCTCTTTGGTCCTTCCAACTTAAGAGCTGAAGAAATCGGTAATGCAAGTCAGAAAAAAGCTACCACCTGACCCTTGGAAGCAATCACAAGAACAAGCACTCGTGTTTCATGTGATTACTCTTAGAATCATAGAATCATAGAAAGTTTTGGGTCGGAAGGGACCCCTAGAGGTCATCTAGTCCAACCCGCCCCGCAGAGAGCAGGGACACCACTAACTAGATCAGGTTGCTCAGAGCCCTGTCAAACCTGGTCTTGAATGTTTCCAGGGATGCGGCCTCCACTACCTCTCTGGGCAACCCGTTCCAGTATTTGACCACCCCCATTGTAAAGAATTTCTTCCTTATATCCAGCCTAAACCTACCCTGTTTTAGTTTAAAACCATTACCCCTCATCCTGTCACTGTTGTCTCTACTAAAAAGATTGTC
>Ga0065711_1037591_pt1 | contig 19678 bp, 10 predicted proteins | sample Hoacrofraction12_FD_59098 | JGI IMG/M metagenome (GOLD analysis project Ga0065711, IMG submission 59098) | Hoatzin crop microbial communities from Cojedes, Venezuela - Epithelial fraction 12 v2 (version 2) | ecosystem: Host-associated > Birds > Digestive system > Esophagus > Crop | place... | reverse complement strand
GGAGGCCCCATCCCTGGAAACATTCAAGACCAGGTTGGACAGGGCTCTGAGCAACCTGGTCTAGTTAGTGGTGTCCCTGCTTGCTGCAGGTGGGTTGGACTAGATGACCTCTAGGGGTCCCTTCCAACCCAAAACTTTCTATGATTCTAAGTCCTTGGACAACTTCTTCAAAACCTGTTGTTACATTTTAAAGCTTTCTAGGTTCAGTGGCAATTCAACAAACTTTAGCTGCTATTTTTGTCAAATTAAAACGTGACTTCTGTTTTCTTGCTGTAGGGTTTCATCTCTGTTGTACTGAACCAGATAATATCAGGTTTGGTCAGTAGCTGGAGTGGAATCCATGGAGAGCCCTGGTGTTGCAATAAGCAGCGCTGGTGCCCTTCTCTTGGTGGGTTGCTGAACTGTTATCCTGTGGTAGCTCTAGTGGGCTCTCTGCTGTTGGAAATGTAACATTTCCAATGAGTTATATGACAAAGGTCTTAATAACCTATTGGTCATTAAAGAACTCATAACACTTTTTTTGCAAATGCTGACCTCATTGTCATCAGCAAAATACAGCATATGCAATTAGAATCTAATTTTATCCAGTGTCAATTAGAGTACCATTTTTGTTCTGAACTGTGTTCTGCTCTGTATGTAAATGGCTGTCATTTAAATTGCAGCATGTAAGTAGTGTAGGAAATAATTTTTGTGTATGCGATTTGCGAAGTTCCTTGTGTAAGTCATGAGAAGTATGATGTTATCAGCACTGACTGTATGTGCAAGAAAGGCAGGAAATAATTATCCTAGCCTTTATTGTAGATATGCAGTTTGTTACTGTAGTAACCTTAGAAGTATATGAGCATTGTTATGGGAGCGTTAGAAATAAACGTGTAAGATGGATGACTAGATGAGATGGGATGAAAGTATGAACAGTAATTTTTAGCAGAGCAATAGGCATTTGTCATCAAGTTGTATCAAGTAGCATTTAGAAAGGAAGGAATAGCTATGTAATACTTTTGGGTTTTATTTCCAGGCCCTGCCTTTGGGTGTTACAAGGGACAGGAATCCCAGTTCTGCATTGGTGGATGTGCAGTATCATGCTGGGTGGACTGGGTGTTCTGTATCAGACTTGGTTACATTAAAATGGTTAGTCTGAAAATGAGTCAAGCAGTTAAAGATTAATGCCATGTTCTCCGTTGTAACACTAAATTCTGTTCTCTCAGTTTTGTAGGTTTGCCTTTCCTTATACGTGGTTTTGTCCTGAGAGTGCATTGTGTAAGGGAAGCTGATGGCTTGGAAAGCTAGCTGGTGGCGTTTGGGGGGTTGGCATGCAGAGAAGAATGCAAGGCGGTTCGGTAGGTAAGCCAAGCCCTTTCGATGCATGTATGCACTAACATAAGCAGCAGTGTGTAATAATTTCAGTGCTAATGCTGATGTCTGAAACATAGCCAAGGAAGAAATATTTACTGGCATGAGTGACAATGGTTTGCATCTCCTGGAGCAATTGTGTTATGTTCAGAAAGCCAGTGCTGCATTTCTTTCACTCAGTTGTGTTTTGAAAGCTGTGAAGACTAGAAATAACTAGAAATAATACCTGTGAAAACTAGAAGACTAGAAACAACATCTGTGAAGACTAGAAATGACTGCAATGTGATTATAGCTTATATTCTCCAACATGTTTGGGCAGCGTGGGTTGGACGTCTGTTATGGATGGTGCTGCAGTTTCCTGTATGATAAGGAGCTTAGGTCTTGAGGGGATGAAAATAACGTTGAGTTTGATGCTCCGTGAGCTCCCCAGTAAGAACATGCACAAGTGTCCTGCTTTACCTGCTCAGCGGTGAGTTCTGTCTTGTGTACTCTGCAAAGCTGTCGCTTGAAATCACCGTTGTGAATTTACTACTGAAGGGGGAAAAGGTGAAGTATGACCAGATTCAGGAAGGGAGCAGGTTGTTTTATTTTCACTGGTAGCATTTGCAGTTCCCCAAGCAAGAGGGCTGGAGAAACGGGCTGTTGAGAGCCACATCTTCATTAGATGTTGAGGCCTGTTGTAAAATCCTGTGATGTCTGCCAGTTGTGCCAGTGTGGAAATTCTCCTTGTACAGTGGAGGAAGGGTACTCAGAAATCTTTCCTGTGAATTCTGTTTTTTTCCTTTCCTCTAGGAGCTCCTTTTCATAGTGGGAAAAATACACTGAATTACCCTTGTTTGCATAAAACACAAAGTAGTAGCAATTAAGCTATTGATTACTTTTTCGGGCAAGGAAAAGATGCATCTTCCAGGATTTGTTTCCCCATGCCATCTCTGAGTTCAGACACCCGCAACACATGAGTTCTGGTCATAGATGAATTCAAACGCTCACTCCTCCTAGCATTTTGGATGTATTTATTGCATGTACTACATCTTTTCATGTCTGACCACTGTAATTTGAGAGGAAATAGTATCTTTTTTATTCAAGGCTATGGGTTGTACTAGTTTAGTTGAAGTGGGGATTTTTTTAATCGGGTTTAGTACACTAGTAAAATTTTTGTGTAATGAGATCTTAAGCAAATTAAAACCTTATATGCAACTATTGAGCTTGTGCTTGTAAATTCAGAGGATAAACGTAAGTGTAGCCAGTTTTAAACTACATGGGATTTTGGATTGTTATCTGAAATATATTTTCAAGTAATTGTGACTGAACTGAAATAATTTGAGACACACAATGTTGTGGAGTGGCATCCACATCCTCCATTATTTGTGCTTTGACTTGTTAGTTTTGAATAGTTTCCTAGTCAGTTAATAATCGGATCAGAGTACTGAAGTCACTGAACAAAATATGATAACAGTGTCTCAGAATTAGTGTTATAGAAATGCTCTTAATACATTTAAGCGTGCTCCTGTCTGTGTTCCATTTAGCACTGTACATTGTTAAACCCTGTCAGTGTTGAGATCTAAATAATTTAGGAAAAAATGAATTAACAGTAGCCTTTTGGCTATTGTGTCTGCCTGAGGGACATCCTCCTTGTTCAGAGGATTTAAGAATACAATCTCTATGTTTACTTCCCAGATGAGCTGTTCAGAAAAGTCACAAAACGCAGAGGGGGATACAGTGAAAGTTATTTGGCACAAATTTATATGTAGAAGAAAAGGAAATAAGTATTTTCCAGTTTTCCATTCCTAGTTGTTTTATGGTTAAGTAACTATGGTGGGTAAAATTCAGGTGAATGTGAGTTTGAGACCATTACACAGCTGAAAGGGATAAAAAGAGCTTTTCACTAGTGGTGGCCTTGAACCTGTAGAGGCCTTTATGTAAGCGTTATGTTTTCTGAAGCTGTATCCTAATTGCCATAAGATATATTATGCGCATATAGAAGTCATTTCACCTCAAGGTCTGCTTTTTACCGAGCTCTCCATCTCTCTGTTTAACACAATAGAGAAGTGATGTGGTTGTTAGCCATTTTCACCTTCTGGTAATCCGGCAGCATCACTGAGCTGCTTTCAAACTGTCTTGGTTTGAAAGTACAGTGGCAGTGTTTGTTGCATTTTAAAACCAGTTCAGTTGAAATGATTATAACAAAAATAATTTAAAGGTTGTAACAGTCTACAGTTTTCAAAAAGCTGAACTTTATATGTAAATGGGTATGTTAGTGTTACCTGGCAGTTGTTTTCATCACTATTCTGAATGTCTTATTGGAACTTTTAAAAATGCTTCTGTATTATTATTATTGTTATTGTTATTATTATTTTGACCAAGTTCCACCACCTCACCTGCTCTGTTTAGGGAACTTTGTCCAACCAGTCCACACCCTGAGCCATCAGGATCGTAATTCTCTAGTTGCAATGGGTGGCAGTGCTTACTCCCTGAAGAGCTGGCTTGTGAATGCTTGGATGAGGTTCTGGCCCTAAATCTATTGATAACACTAGGGTCACCATAGTGCATTTCCCGGGCTGAAGAAGCAAAGTCCTCAGTCTCCAGGTTGCCTGCTGTTTCCCTGTTAGAATTTAGCATGCCAGACCCATGGCACCCCTGTCTTTCATGAATGGAATTCAAAAAGACACTTACATTTCCATAAATAAATTAGGAATTCAGTGGCTTCTTCCGGCTAATCAGGGCAGGCTGATAAACCTTGCTAGCTGTTTAATAAATGAATTGTGACTGATTACCTATTAATATGGACGCCTCAGGAATTCACCCTGGGGGAAGCAGAGCAGTGAAATAGAGAGGGGCATGGCCCCCTGGGAAATCAGGGCTTCATGTTTGCAGCTTAAATATCTCTGTGAAGTATCAATAAGGAGGTAATTGAATTTTGAACACAAACATGAGCGCCGGATGGATGAAGGAGAGGGGGGCTCTGATCATCTCTTCATGCCCCTTCATACTCCCCTCCCCTTTCCCTTAGAGACCACTCTAGTGAAGATAGATGCTAAATCCATTAAATAAAGATTAGACTCTGTCGTGGTAGAAAATGGCAGCTTAGCTAGATCCCTGGGCAAATTGGGACCTTTAGCAATACAGAAAATTAAAATATACATTTTTAACAAGTGTGCTGTCGACACAGTAATAATGACTGTGTGGCTTGTGGGGTTTGCTCACCTTTCAGATCTGCTTTTGTTTGGTTATATCACTTGCTTTTGTTTTGAAACCAGCCTGCTTGGTGTCTCTGAGGCAGAGAAGGTTTAGGGGAAGGAAGGTTTTTTTCCCACCTTGATTTCTGTCTTGGACACTTTTCCTTGGCTCTTATGCTTGTACTGTTGTATTTGAATATGGAAATAATTAACTTTGGCTCCAGCATGCTCAGTCACATGTCTTGAAAAGTACTTGGAAATAGTCTAGAGGAAACATAGAGATGATATTGGAGAGTGAAATATAAATGTGATTGGGTTTTTTTTTTTTAAATGGATTTTATTCTCTGAGCACATGGCTTTGTTTTTTATTTACTCCAGATCAATTATTCTGAGTTCTACCATTATGGGGAAGATCAGTATAGGGGTGTGCATTGTAAAGTGTCAGTGTTATTTCTTGTCGTGCAACTAATTGTAGAAACACAGCTAAAGTGGCCTTTAATGGGTGTCAGTCTTCCTTTATATTACTGTGCTAGACGCAGAACGCCATCAGGCCTTCTTCACAACTTTACATGCCCTACCTGTTGCAGAAAGTCAGCAGATGCTCCTGGGTTTTGCAGGCACAACTTCATCTGCCTGTACAAGTAGGGGACCCAATTGACATACTAGAGAGACTGCTCCTCTTTTTCCAAATAAGAGGATCATTCTGCAGAACAGAATCCAAAATTGTTTCTGTTCAATGTTTCTTAACAAGAAACGAGCCTAAACTAATGTGTTGCTGGGGAAAATTTCAGTTCCTTCCTTGTATAAATTTTTATCTTTACTCTAGATAGCTTTGAGAATGCAAAGAGGAAAAAAGGATTTATGCTTTGCTGAATTATAGTGGACTGAGACAGTAGTAGCATGGGGACTTCCATCTGTTCTTCCATGACATCTCCCTGATAACACTATTCTCCTCTTTTCAGACTTCTCTCAAATTTTAGCAGTCATGCCTTGATGCTGCATCCTTAGCTTCAACTGCTGAGAACTAAACTCAGCATCGTGATCTTTAGTTTAGGAAGAACAGAAGTAGCTATTATTAAGTGTAAGAACAGTATTAATATACATGGGGCCATTCTGGAGACAGTAGTGAGCGTACCAGGAATGCCTTGGCTTCCTTTAACTCAGAGCTGTTACAGATGTGGAAGAGATTTTCCATCTGTTTCCCAAACTATCATCTGCTTCCACATCCCAGCAGTTTACTCGCTTGTCTTTTATAAGGGTGTTTTTGGGTTGGGAATTTCTGTGTTCTTTCATCCAGCCATGCTTCTAGCAATGAAAAAATTTTGTAAGCTGGTTCAGCCTCAAGAATTCGCTTTCATGGTGTTGGCATCAAATTAAAAATGAACAGGTACCACCCCTTAGCTAAATTACAGTAATTGATTGTGTATGTGCTGTAGCCTGTCTCAATTTAAGAAGCCAGATTTCAAGCCTCCCTTGGTGGAGGTGGATTACAGCATTTGGTTTACCTTTGGCCAAGCACATTGACCATGGGCTGCTTCTCCATTGGGACATCTTGCCTTTATCCCCTTGCAAGCAGACAGGTCCTCTCCTGAACTCCACCTCTCTCCCTTTATTTCTCAGTCTGCTATCTATTCATAACCCATCTAGTTTCCCTTAACCTTGGCTGGCCCCTTTGAAAGAAGTCACCGGTACCTTGACAGCCTATGTCTTCATTTCTCACGTGCTACTGGCATCCTTAGCCTTACTGTATCACCTGTCCCTCTGCTTGTTTTGGAGATTTTTCTGCGCTCTTCTCCCAACATGTAAATTAGACTGGTTTTGTAGCTCAGGAGCCTTCCTTTCTGTATCCCGAATTAAAAAGGAAACTCTTGCTAGTTTGTTCTGTAGCTTCTTCTGAAAGCAGGCATGTTCCAGGAACCTCACAAGCTTATGGCTTTCTACATATTAAGGCACTTAGTGATGCAGCATTTTAATTAAATTAACCAGAATTCATAAATTGTAGATACACAGATTTTCCAGATCATCTCAATATGAGCTTTTAGAGTGATCAACACCACCACTCTGCTGGTGTTTAATCCATCAAACTGCCATATGGAGCATTGAAGAGCAGAATATCTTTTTATTAACAATTGTTGTTTTTTCACGTCAGCAAGTATGACTTTCATATTTGAGGACCTGGGAGTGCAATCTGTTGCTGCATCTCTTATATGAATCGTGTCAACCTCATGTCAAACCCTATTTTGTGTCTATCCGTCTTTTTTTCTGAATCCAGGTGATCCAATAGGCTGTCTAAATTGTGTGATAGACCGAGAGGGTCATTCCACCAGAGTCTCCAGAAGTTCTTTGGTTACACTATCACAAGAGGAATGTGTCCGGATGTCCTTTATGAGGAATGATAGGTATGCGTAACATCAGTGGTTTCTGTAAACAGTTGAGACACATTTAATAAAGCTTTGTGATTTGAACAACCAGAATATAAGCTGTAATTCACAGAAGTAAGAAAGTTGTTCCTTGTCTTCAAGATCAAGGCGACCTTTTTCTCACTCTGTATTAATAAATACTCGTCCTCAAATTCTAGGATATTTTCTGTGTTGGACTTCCTTAGCAATAGAATTTACCTGTCTCTTCTGAGTAGTGGTCTGTTTCATTTTATAGTGACACAGGAGTCTGTTTCTACTGCTTTAGCTGGGTGAACACTGCAAGTTGTTGGTCTTTCCAGTGGGAAAAACACTCTTCAGGCAAGAGGAAAAAACCTTCCTGCCTTGTGACTTTCTCACTGCTGTTTTCAGAAAGAAGCATTAGCTATTCTAGGATGGGAGATGAGATGGAACCAGTGCAAAAATATGTTTATCAACCTAGGCATCAGGCTCTTATAAAATCTAATTTAAGATATTTTCTACTGTCAGAACCTCTTGAATTCTCAGCAGGAGTAACATGCAGTGATTTTTACGCATCCGAATGTTTTCAAAACTATTGGCATATTTTCTTTCTTGGATGCGTTGACAGAGTGTGGGGAGTAAGAAGTGCTTATTCGCACAACTTCAATTTTGATCGCTGTTTACATAAGGTATGAAGAGGTGGGAACTGTTGGTAAGTGTTGATGATGATAGGTGTAAACCAGTGGTTTCTAACATTTATTAGAGTTGTCCATCTTATCCAGCAGATGGCATTGAAAATGTTCCTACTGCTCTCTCTTCTTGCTAAGCAGTGCCTTAACTGAAATCTGAAATCCTACAGGCTGTACTCGTTCCTGTTCTCTGGTGCATAGCTGCAGATCACTTGATAATGAGGATTTTGAGTGCCCCCTGGCTAGTGGATAAAACAAAAGCCAACACATCCATGGACTAATGAGAAAGGAATTTAAGGCTGTCGTGCTGTACCCTGCCACAAAATCCATTTTGAGAATTTCAAAGTATTCCTTTAAACATTTAGCATTTGGGCAAACCCTGTTAGGAGTCGTCTTTTTCCTCATTCACCTTGTTTGTCTGTATCTGTTTGTCTGCCAGTCATCTTGGTATTTGTGTCATGTGGGCAAATCAGCAGTGATCTTCCGATAAGCTCAGCACCAAAGGCAGTGTTAGCACTCATCCTTTTGAGTAGTCCTGCAGTACTCACTAGCTCAGACCTGCTGCTGGATTCCCAGAGGGCACAATTTCTTCAGGCCAGCAGCAGCACCTGTCCTGGTGAAGGGCATCTCATAGGCTTGTGACAGTAGGAGTTTGTAGGCCCTTTGCATGTGGGTCACTGCAAGGAGGAGAGGTTGTGGATGTTGATGTCATTTAGTGTGGGTGTTGCTTAGCTTCTAGTTAAATCATGAGGACAGTGGGATGCAGGTGTAGTGTAGCGATTCAAATGGCTATGGCAACAAATCTGAGAAGTGAAAAATCTTTACTATGCGTGAAGAGAACTTCAGTTCCATAGTACTTTTTGTTTCCTGTATTTTCTGTATTCTTTTATCTTTATCCTTGCTTTTCAGTAAATACGCTGTTTAATACCATTTCTGTACAAGCATTACTTTACTCATATGCAAGGTAGAGTGTTTTATTACTCCTGAGCAGCCAAATAACTTGAAAGAAATGATAAAATTTATGTACATGAAACACAATTATCATATGGAGTTAGCATGAATGCCCCCAGCAGAACTGTGTAGCATGGCTGTGTTTGCCTTGTTCCATATTGTGCTTGTAAGTTAGCAACATACCCATTTCAGAGTATTTAAACCACACTGGGGGCTAATGAACATTGCTGCCTTTCTAGGATCTGTGGGATTAAAAATGCCTTCTGCCAGCCCTTACGTTTCCTTTGTATCTGAGGACCTGAGCAGGTGTTGAAACCAGAGCTTGTTACTCTCTCCTCCTCCTATTCCAAACCAATTGTCTGTGATCCCTCTCTTTTGACGACTCTGAACACCGCTGCTCTTCTGTCTGTCAGTTAGCTCTGTGACCAAGTGTAATGTCTGACTCTCCAGTAAGTCCACGCATCCAAGCTGTAATCTGAATCATCTGGCATTTTTCTGTATAATACCTATGGAATAAAACCTTTCCTGTCTATCTACACAGCTGTCATCCAAGTTCTTGTCTTACACCTTTTCCAGAATCCTGTACTCTGTACTTAATAAATCTTGTTCCACTCGCAAAGATCAGCTCATCATTTTAGCTGTGATCAAGATCTCCCATACGTTTCTCCATACACTTTGGTATTGTATCAAAGAATTTTTTTTCCTCTTCACCTTTTTTTGTGTGCTTTATCTAATAGACTGCATCCAGTAACAGAAAGACAACAGACACTTCCAGTCTGTCAAGAATACAAATTACTATGAGCCATAGCTGTGTTTTCTAAGAAACTGGTTTCCCTGCACACTTTGGAGGCATACTCTGTAAATATCCAGGGAACTAGCTCATCCTCTTTCCACCTGCTGTACAGTGTGTGTAGAAGTCTTGATAACTGTTAAGATGATGTGTTGTGCGTGTGATACTTTTCAGTGTCTCACTTAACTGTATATCTCTGTTGTCTGTCTGTATTTATATAGTGTCTCTCCTAAGCTCCCGAGGGCAGAAATAACTTGTCCGGTATTTGTACACCACATAACAGAGTAGGTGCTTTGTCAATAACAAGAACTTCCAGGTGTGAAAATAATTACTCAAGGTGTGCATCAGTATTGCTAGCTAGCTGTATTTATTTAAAGGTATTTGTTAAGCTAGCATCCTGCTGTTTTCTTCTCTTTTTTTTGACACTCTGAACGTGTTGACTTCCTCTGCTTTGGCATTACGTGTCGTAACAGCAGATATATATGGAATGAACTTTGTGGAGTATTCCTTGAAGGGCTTTGATAACATAGAAACAGTCATCTGCAGGAATGTTCAAGGTTCTTCTGACTGACTGCTTAAGAAGCAGATCTAGGAAGGGTACACCTACCATTTAGGACCAGTTTCTTATGGCCGTTACCATTTGGAACCTACCTGGACTCTCCAAATCGGAAATGTAATCACTCTAAGCTGTACATGCAGTCAGATCTTAAATAAGCTAAACTGATGCTTTGGAAGCATTTGTATCTTCTGGTAGATTTATATGAGGTTTTCAACTTGGGCATCTCAGTCAGGAACCTTAATTTAGTTGGCACGTATCTAAGACTTGGATCTAAAACACTAGTCAACACAATTTCTTTGTTTCATAATAATTCTGTTCTCTCAGTCTTGGAACTTGACAGAGAAAGGTATACCAATTCATGGATGGGGAACCTGAGGAATGGAGAAGTCACATAGCAGGAGTGACGGTGTCGGGAATAGAAACCAGGTTTACATTTGCAGGGTAAAGTGCTGTCTGCTGGGGCATGCTGTCATTTTAGCCCAGTAATTGCATCCGTCAGATAAAACTTCACCTCTAAGTGAACAACTCCTATTGTTTTTGAGATAATGCTTTCTGACACCAAAATTATATCATTCAGAACTATTATCAGAAACAGAAGAGGACATACTTGAAGTTCAGACTTGAAGTTCAAACATGACAAATGTTAGTTATAGCCTTGCTTGTTCTTCTATTATAAAATGCCAGAAGGGGGAGAGTAAAATCTGTCCTCTGGACCTGCACTTTCTGTATAAATTGCAGGCTGCTTGGAGGGCCATGATATTTTTAAATGTTTTATGTCTTGCATGTAAATAGCAAAATCTTTTTTCCAAGAAGTTGTGAAGTAATTTTAATTTGCTGTTACTTCTGGTTAGGCAAGTCTGAGAAAGTTAACATACTAAGTATGACCTTCATGTGCATTGGTAATCAAAGTTTAGTTAAACTACACTGTGGCTTCTCCCTTAACAAAGGTTTGTCATTTTCGTAGGTTTGTAAAGAGTAGGTTTCATAATAATTGGCATAAGTTGAGTTGGGTATAAGGTGATGACAAGGAACTTTATTTGGGCCAGCTTCACCCAATAGTTCTTCATAATTGGTCTGATAAGGATAGTTAGACAAAATTGTCCTGATGTTCTGTATGTTGTTTTATTATAGGATTTTGATGTTTCTAAACTAAAAATTTGCTGTTCAGCAGAATTCTTTTGATAAATCTATCTGAACTTGCTGGAGAATTTAGTTTCACAAAGTAATTGGAGTTTGTGTGCAGTTGGTGAATGTGGCAGCATTTAACCATGTTTTGTGTATACCCCTTGAGCCTCCTGAGCTCCTGGGGTGGTCCAGGACAGCTGGAAACACAGGCCCCAGCGTGGCAAAGTCAAGCGGGTTGCTCTACCCCAATGTCTTCAGGCCCAAGTTAAGCTCCAAGACACAGCAAATTATTGTGCTATTTCCCACCTTTGCTGGTTGACTTCAATAACTGTTTGCACTTTGCAACCCATGTTTCTGCGTAGGGTTTTGTAATCTTTTCCCAGGAAGGAAGGAAGTCTCATTCTCTCTTTTTTGTAACTTCAGATACTCTGTCACTTCAGGCAGTCTTCTGGTAGAATAATTTTGAGATGGTGTGAAATACACCATTCACTTCTAGAGAGCTGCTTATAAATCAAGAGATTTCTTCATGAGAACATGAAAAAAAGTGGATCTCTGATTTTGAAAGGTAGTGCAGTTGTTATTTTACATCTCCACAATTGAGAAGATAAATTGAAAATTCCTCTTGATTCCCAATCCCAAAAAGAATAAGAGGGGGGGAATTCAGAAGAAAGTGATGGAAGCCAGTCAAATTAGAAGTAGCAAACAGGAATGCTTTTTACACAAAGAATAGTTTGATGTGGAAGTTTGCCACGTGGGATTTTTTTTTTTAGACCAAGTACTTAGCAGCTATTGAAAAGGAATTGGGCAAATAAATGGATCATGAGACCATTTCTAGTTATGGCAGAATAAAATATAAAATGAAGTAGGAAATATCTACTGCTTCAGAATACAGAACAAGCACTTAGGAAGAGGAAGAATCTTTCAGAGATAATTATTCCATATGTCTTCCTAATGGGGTTCCTTGCTTTTTTTTTCTGTGATGTTTCTGTTATTGGGTGCAGTCAGACAGGATACCTCACTGGGTAGGGTACTGATCTGCCCTGGTCTATCAATTCCCATGTTCTTTTATGGTTTTTATGACTACAGACTTGGCAGATTCTTGTTTAATAGGAAATAACATTTCTACAATATATTAGTCTTTTTTTAGTGACTAGTCTTAAGTCCTATCTATTGATATAGTCTTTTTTTAGTGACTAGTCTTAAATCCTATCTATTTATATTTAAATCCTATCTATTGATAGGATTTTATATACAAGATTTTAGCCAGTGATATAGAATGTAAATTCAGAGCATGCTATGAGTTGAATCTCTAGAGAGAACATTATTATTAAACCTTTTTGAGAGTGTCCCTGGTGGCAGCTCCATAGAGCAGGTGGCCTGCATGGCACAAGCACACAGGGAGTCAGGAGCCTGTGTCTTATCAGAGCATATAATCTAAAAATCACTCAGCCTGTTTCTCTCTCCTGGGGAGATGACGACTATGACACAGGACTTTTATGCTAAAACCGAATTGTTAACCTGCAGAATACGTCATTCAACACAACTCCCAACAGGAAAGGGCTGGGTGATGGATGTTTCTGGGTAGAAGGCCAAGCTGTCATTCGGTTTTCAGCACATAGTTCTCTGGGTTGCCTCAAGATTTTCATGCCTAGTACCTGGTTTACTTGAAAATAGAGTGCGTATTAATTTAAAAAAAATACTTACAAATTCTGTTTACTAATGTGTGCACATAAAACTTGGAGGAGGAAACAGTTCCTCCCCTGTCTCAGGGCACTTTGTGCCCTGACTCTTGACTATGGTGCTCAGGTTTCCTGGAACAATAAGCAAAGCAGTGGCTGGGTGGAGGTTTAGAGGCTAGGAAACAGTGTTGAACAGGAATATAGCAGGTAGGTAATATTTGGGAGAGTAGGATTGCATATACATCTGTTAATAGAAGGCATGGCCAGTAGATCAAGGGAGGTAATTGTCCATCTCTACTCAGCAGTCATTAGACTACATCTGCAGTGCCACATGCAATGGTGTCCTCTGTGCCCCAGCATGAGGAACACACTGGTAAATTGGAGTTCAGCAGAGGGCTGCCAAGCTCGTCAGGGGCCTGAAGCACTTGTCCTGTTAACAGCAGCTGAGGGAATGGGGCTTGTTCAGCATGGAGAAGAGGAGGCTTCACAGGGACCTGATAGCTGCCTGCTAGCATCGGCGAGGAGTTTATGGAGAAGGTGGACTCAGGCTCTGCACGGTGCTGCGTGCTGGGAGGACAAGAGATAACAGTCATAAACTGAAGCAAAAAGGTTTCTGACTGGATTCAAGAGAAAACTTTTTCAGAGTGGAGCAGTCAAGTATTGGGAGGATTGCCAAGAGAGGTTGTGCAGTCTCCATCCATGGATGTTTTTGAGACTTAACTGTCTAAAGTCCTGAGCAGCCTTTCTGTTCTGAACAGAATGTTGACTGGAGACCTGCCAAGGTCCTTTCAAACCTGAATGATTCTCTGGTTCTGTACAATTTTCCTCATATGATATCATACTGTATACGTTATCATTTGATCTGTTCTCATAGATTAATTTACTTCACTCATTACTTTTTCCTTATAACCTCTTTTTACCTATGCCCCTTCTACTCTGCTGAGCCTTTCTACCTCCAAATATGTCTGATAGTCCCATTGTCACTGGGTGGTGGAGTCTTCTGTGTTCTCCTGGCTTCCAAAGTTTCTTCAGTGTCCCTCAACCCTCAGAGCAGTCTCACCAGTCACTAAATCTATGGAGACTCCTCATGGCCATCACCACCTTCTGCTTTACTTTCTGACCTGTCTTGTAGATTTGCCTTCTGTTTTACTGCAGTGCCTCTGTTCTTGGTTTCCAGTAATGCATGAAGAACACTAGTCTGCTCATTAAAAGATAGCTGTGGCACTGTATTCAACTTTCGTTAGAGAAGAAAGTAATGGTGGACATGGCCTTAGACCAGTGTTATGCATGGACTGGGAATAAACATGAAGAGATTTTTTGAAGGAGAGGGGTACCAAAGCTTACTGGGCTGCTCTCAGTAGACCTTCTGGAGTGAAAAATAATATTTTGTTTGTTTTGGCTTGTTCTTTTAGGAATGGCAGTTGACTAGTATGCTTTGTTTCTGGGTTTCAAGAAACTGGCATTCCTTCTCGCCACTACTCTCAGGAGGTACCTGTAGACTCCTATACCTCTGTATTTCTTCTATTTGAAACATGTCTTTAAGCTTTTCTTCAAAACCCATGGGTATTACAGGTATGAAGGTGTTTATGAAAAATGTTCTCACATTTCTTCATGGGTCTGAGAGGGTTTATTTTTGGGTGTATCTTTTACATCCGCTTTTGCAACTGGGCTAGTTGCCTTTGAGCTCATTAACAGCTAAATTGTAATAGTTGTAGCCGAGCTTGCATTGTTTATATTTTAATATTTATTCCAAACAGCCCTGAGTGGTATTACCATTTTGTTATGAAGTAGGTCAGGTTTAAACTAGTGATAATTTCTCTGAGTAACAACAGTTTTCCTGGGATTTTCGACTCTTCCAAATATACATCTTTCCTCTATTCGTTAGAACTTGACTCTAGTAGTATTTTGATGCTGTAAAAACTGTTACATTTCTAAATCAATGCATTTCCTCAGATGTTTTGTGACCAGCTTGGAGTTGGTAAAGATGGTTTTGAATTCCCTGAACCCTTTTCTGTACTTTCAAATGTTCCCCAGCTCAGGGTGTTGTTGCCAGGAAAAGAGGACTGTGGTGGGTAGAGTGCATAAAACTAGTCAGTAGCATAACTGAAACAGATGGACTAAAGCAAGCAATGAATGTACTGGGGAGGATGAGGATAGGGATAAGGGTAGTCATTAAAGAAAGTGCTTTTGATTGTTGTGGAGGAAAGAATAAAATGAAGGCAATTGTGAAGTTTTCTTCTGCAGCCCACAAACTTCAAACTGCTGCTTTTCCATAATTCTGGTTTAACTAAGATTGAGACTCTGGCCTTGGAACACTGAGATTTCAGTTGTTTACTTGTATTTGCTCATACAGACTGTTTACTTGGATTTTTGGATTTATAGAAGTCCTCTATGTAATTTCATGTGTTGTATCATTGTACTAACGGCAAAAGGAATCTTGGTTTACTTCATGTGTAAATCAGATAATATTGTTTAGTCATAAAAAGTGGGAATCCTCCTTTCATAGAGACCTTCAGTATTGATAATTCATTGACATGTCAAGAGCTGCAGTCATCTATGTGGAAAAATGTTTCAGTAAGGAATCTTGGGATTAGAAAACATTTAGTCTGCTTTCTAAAGTAAAGACGTACCTCCAGACAAATGAATACATACTACCATTGTATGAGCTTCTTTCATCCAGATATCTCTTCCCATTAAGCTTGTTGACAGAAGTTTAAAAATTCAGTTTTGCTTCACAGCTCAAACCGTTAGCTAACCCACTGACAGGGCCTTGTTTCTGCCTTTGGGAGGTCAAGGAAGCTGGACTGTTCTTGAACCAGAGCTGCGAGCCTCCCCGTAAATGCGCCTTGATGTCTTCTGATTGGATTTGTGTGCCCTGGCTTGCATAACCATACAGCTTGTATCCCGACTTTATTAGCCAAAAGGACTATAGGGACTTACATAATCACTACACGATTATTTTTCAGTAACTGTACTGTAAATATGTAATTCTCTCTACTCCTAATAACCCTTAATCCCTTTGTTCGTATTGGCTCCTGGGCTCTGATTTTTCCATGGCCTGCGTGCCCTGTCCACTGATAAGACCTGAAAAAATTGCTACTTTCAAGGTTCACCTGCTTTGCTCCCAACCGGTGAATACTTACTCCCCAGGGTGGGCAGGGGCACCACGTCGTGGTGGGCTGTTTTGTGGGAGTTTGGGCAGCACTTCTGCCTGCGTGCCTGCTGAGAAGGATCCGTTCATCTCCAGAAACCTTTCATTCCCGACTGTGTGTATATATTCAGTGCAGACCTCTCCACCGAGCTTTTTCGTATATTTTATGCCCAAGAGTTCTTGAGCAGAGAGTTTTGATCTTGTTTTTCCATGTTGCTTAATAAAGAAGATTCCTTCCTCTTTGAGATACTGTGGTGAAAAAACATAGATCATCAAGAACTCTTGGTCCTCTGCAGGGGTTGGGAGGCCAGGAAGAGATTATTTTCCTTTTGGTACAATCAGGTAGAAAAAAACGCCTTTGGAATGCTTCTTGTTAAAACATGACCCATTTCTATCCCACTGTTTGCCTCCAACATCAGTGGGACTTGGTGGTAAAAGCTATCCCAAACTGTAGCTGTTCCAGTGATAATTGACGCTTAGTTAAGTGAAGTCCCTTTCATGTATGCTTGAAAATATCCTCAACTTTGATACAAAATTGCCTTTCATACTGCTTGTAATATAAGACACACAACTTTAATTTCTTTCTTTAAGCCTTATAAAATACTTGAACATTTTTTTTCTGTGTTTAATTAGCTTCATGAGTCAATGCTCAGTCTTAGGTCTTGACGTCTTTGGCGTGTGAAATTTTTTTTGTGTATTTGACCTTGGCTTTATTCCAGAATAAATATTTTAAGCTGCTAGTTGTGTGTGTTTTTTTGTCTTCGGTTTGAGACTAGGGGGCAGACATAAGCAGCACTGAGAGAAGTGAACTGTATAAACCACAATTAGAATTGCAGTGCACAGGTGTCTAAAGATCTTATACAATTGCCAAGCTATTTGTTTCTCAAACAAGAGGGGCTTTGGGAGTGTATTTTGGAGAATAAAGGGAGCAGAAGGCCTTCGTTTTGGATGTTAGGGTTGTGGTTTTCGTAGTTTGTTTTGTTTTTGATTTTTTTTTCCCTAAATACTAGTTTAAATTCTTCCAAACTTGATACATGTGATAACTTTACAGAACCAACATAATGAATAGTTGAAAGTGATTTACTGCAGCTGGTGATGGAATTTATAACTGACTTCAGATAGGAATCAGCGTTTAACAATAAAAATTTCTTGCATGCTAGCTTTTCTTTGAGCATCAAGTTAGGTCTTCTGGTCTAAAAATCTGAATGTCAATGTTCAAAGTAAGATGACTTGTAATGATGTTAAAGGAGAATGGCTTTAACATCAGGGTTATGGGTGAGTTCTATTGCAGGTACTTGAGGATCTTTTGGGGAAGGCAGGCATCTTAAATCTCTGTGCTAGTCATATACACAGTACTATTGCAGTGAAAAAATAGTGACGTAAATAAACAGCAGCTCACAGTACAAGAACTCAATGCATCTAGAGTCCCAGTGTTTACTGTATTTTGCAATTTAATGCACAATAATTTTTAAGTTCTGTATTTCTGTATGCTCCACTGTGTCAGATCTGTATTCTTGGGATGTGAGATTCCATTAAAAAATAAATAAAAATCACAGCCCCCTCTCCCCCCACGTACACTCATTTTCTATAATATGGTAATGATATCACCGTAGCAGTAATTACGGGTCATCTTCATTTCTTTCATCTCTGCTGGTTCTGATGGCTTCATTCCTTTGACGGAGAAGATTTGGCTCTGGGTGCTGTGATTATTTTGTTAAGCATTATTCGAATAGACAGGAGTGAGAGAAATTAATCAATCCAAATGCAATTAGCATCATGTTTAACCCAGTGATGGACGTCTCAAGGTGAAACAGCCAGGGGAGTTTCAGACATTATTATTCAATCCAGTGGCTCTTATCTAAATTATAATCAAGAGAGGTATTTATTGGCTTCGCAGAGAGAAGATGTAACTCTTTCCCTGCTTTGGGGGTCAAAGGGATCAGGTCTTTGGCTCCTCAGGATGTTGGCCACAGGCAGCTTCTAGAAGTGGGAGGGTACTGTAAGAGTGTCCTTTAGTATGGGGGTCACTCAGGGCAAAATATCTGTACATCCTAATATCCGTGACCTGGAATGTAAGTTTAGTGGCTGCCTGGGTATTGGCAGGCATGTCATTGCCCCGTGCTTCGAGTGTTTTCATTGACTGGCTTTGCCCATCTGTATGTGAGGGAATGCCGTTTGTAGTTTTTGCGTTCGAAGCTCTGTGAACATCATCGTTTGCAACTGAGCGCAAACAGGATGGTGCTGCCTTGCAAGGTAGGGAAATCTGATTAGGAGAATAAGGTAAATTATTCTGCGGAGAAGGAATTTTTTTTTTTTTTAGAGCTGGCATAATTTTAGTATTTATGGATAGCAACAAAAACATTTTTGAGGATATCTTAATCTGGAACAGATCTCTTATCAGCATTCTGGATAATCCTGAGTGATCTCAGAGATATCTTACCGGGTATATGATAAAACACCACTACTGTGGGTGGAAAAAAACAAGGTGGAAAGAGGTCACGTGAGGATTTCATGATTCAGGAAAGCATTAGGTATTTGATTCCAGTTCTGAAGGCTCTAGCTAACACTTGCTGAACTGTTTCAGTGGTTTAAAACTTTACCAGTCTCAGCTATTTACCACTTCTCTGTCAGAGATGACAGTTTTCATAGCACACTGGGAGGAGCAGTCCATGTGCCTCACATGCTCTGGTTCACAGCCCGTTTTTTTGCAAGCCCCCACCTTTTGTGGCATTTCAAAACAAGTCGTGCCAGACTGTGAGCTGCAGCTGAAGTAAGGGCAGATTCTGCTCTCATTCACCAAGGGAAGGACAGTGATGTTTTGTACCAAGGGTGGTGTTAATATTTTAAAATGCTGCAGCAAGACTTGACAGAGCTCATCTTTCAGAGCCTGATTTCTAGCACGGTTGCTGACTCCTTTAGTATACATCTGTACATCACTCCTTACTGAGGCTGTGACCCCATCTGTAAGATGGGAATTAAATCACTGTATGTCTCAAGAATATTGTGAAGCTTGATAAACTTTGCAAGTGCCTTGATATTGATTATTGAAAGATGCCACAGTGATGCAAGTTTATTCCACCTGGAGGTTTATGCTGATTCTGTCGTCTTACCTGAAAAATGTGTTTAAGGAGTGCTAGATGATTACACGGGTCTTCAGTGTAAATGTAACAGTTCCTGAAGCACCAGTTTGAGTATCTGCTTGTGCCAGTTCCACCTTCAGGAAAGGCGACTGACATTACTTTCGCTAACCACTGCTATCCTGAGATGGCAGTTCCAGCTCTTTATGAAATTGGGCTGGGTGTAGCATTCACTGGTAAGTATTTGTCAAAGGCCCGCAGTCATCAAGGAGCAATTCATTTGACAATGATGTTAAGGAAGTATGCAGTTAGCAGAGTAATTGGAGCCCTTTTTATGAAGGAAGAAGATCAAGCTTGTGCCAGCAGGCATCTAGCTGATGGCAGGATTTGGGGGATCTGGTGTCAAGAAAGTGGTCCATACAGATTTCTTCCTCTGACAGAAGTTCAGATTATGTTGGGTGGGTAGTAATAGTCTGTTGGTCTTGCCTGAAATAAGCCTCTTCTTTCTTTGAGGGCTGTTTAGTAATAATGTCAATCTTAAATATTTTTGCTGGTTTTAGATTGCCTTCCCCCACATACACCGCCCTTGTGACTTATTTTTATATTTCCCTTCCAAATGCAGTACTGTAACCAGGGTGATAGAATCAGTTGACCATAAACATGAACAGTGCTGCTATGTTCCTGGTACAGCCCGACCCACCTGGACATTAGGTCTGGGAACGGAGGGTGTAGTCTCTAGGTAACCATTAAAGC